>Ga0099848_1000044_pt1 | contig 42201 bp, 51 predicted proteins | sample CB_VirMetaG_3_FD_78179 | JGI IMG/M metagenome (GOLD analysis project Ga0099848, IMG submission 78179) | Freshwater to marine saline gradient viral communities from Chesapeake Bay - CB_1508_1S Viral MetaG | ecosystem: Environmental > Aquatic > Marine > Coastal | place: USA: Chesapeake Bay...
GCATTAGCACTCCGGTGTCGGTCTGCATCGACATCAGCAGGTCAGAAATCTGGTTGCGGACGTGGAACGCGGGGAAGTACGAGGTGACACCGGCTCGGAAGTTGCTCATGAACTTCTGCCAGATCCCCCAAGCTCCCGAACGGTAGAAGCTGTCCCAATCACCGATCCGTAGTATCTCTGCGCGCATGTCGCGCATTACGTCGGTTGGCAGGAGCCGGTCAGCGCCAATGGCGCTTTTGATTCGGTCGGTGTTGGCAGCTATGTTGGCGCCTCGCTGTCCAATGATGTTTGCCAGCTCGTCCGCGCGCTTGTATTCGCGTCCGGTGTTTGGGTCGTACCAGATAACGGGGTTGCCGGTCCCGGTTTCGCGCGCAAGCGGTATCAGAGTTCGCTCGTGAAACACAACGTCGCCGACCGGCAGCATCTCTTCGGTGTCACGGAGCTTGTAGCCAATAAGAGTGGAGAGATCATTCGGGTCGTACACGGGCACTAGGTCACTTGCCCGGCCGCTTACATCGCCTGTCTTGGTGGTGAACTGATCGACAGTGTCCTCCATAGATCGGCCAGCGATCTTGTCGATAGCGCGGACCCTGGCTACGTCGCCGGTTGTACGCGCTTCCGATTGAACGCGCCAGCGGTACGCGTCGCGAGGATTGAGCACGGGGAAGTTGTCGGCCCATTCGTCTTTTGTGCGCGGGTCAAACACGCTTTGCGCATATTCGTCAGTTGGCTTGAACGGGAAGTTTGCGTCGCGCTGAACCTGAGCTCGCCTAGCCTGCGATTGAATCCAGCGCTCTGCTTCCTGCTTGCTCTTGAAGTACTTGACCTCCAAGTCAGGGCTCGTAACACGGAAACGGTTGGTGTCGGAGCTGTGTCGCACCGATCTACGCGTTCGCTTAGCTTTGCTCTGGCGGTCTTTACGCGTCCGGCGACCGGCTTGGGCAACGCGTTCGATCTGGTAGTTCTCAGTTCGGGCCGCTTCTCTTGCTACTTGAAGCCCGTCGATCTCGTCTCGCAACTGCTGAGCCATCGTCTCAAAGCTCGCCTGCAACTTCGCAGCGTCGTCGGTGCCTGCTCCGCTTAGACCAAACGCAAGTTCTTCGGCCCGAGCAAGGTCAGCCTCGGCCTGAGCCAGCCGCATAAGATCGCCCTGCTCCGTCGGCATGTCGTCAAAGAGGCGCGGGGTGACACCAAACACGGGGTCTGCGTCGCGTGAAAGCTGCAAGATACCTTCGGTGTTTGCCAGGGGGCTAAACAGCCGCCCATCCATGCCGTTGGTTTCATCCCACTTCAACAGCTGAAACTGAATGTCAGCCATTTGCTCTTCGGTCAGCAGGTATCCTCGCTGCACCTGGCGCGCCGTAAGGTCCGTTGCCGCCCGGATTCGACCCGCCTCAAACAACTGATCCGCTATTCGCAGCGCAGCGACTTCATCTATGTCCCAAAGTTGCGAAAGGACTTTTGCGGTGTTCTCAGGCGACAGCATTGAAAACATCTCATACTCAGATCGTCCGGCCTGCTGGCCGCCGCTGCCAGGGAGGTTTCTAGTTGATTGCAGCGTTTCGTCGGCTGGGCCTAGACCACCAAAAATCGAAAGGGACTTTTGGTACTGACGCGGAATGTAGTTGCCATCGCTTAGGAAACGGGTCAACGTGCCTAAGCTGCGTCCGTTGCGTTCCAGGCCGCGAGCCACTATTTGCAGGTTCTTCATTACTTGCTCTTCGGTTTCGTTCAACCGGAGTGCTTCAACCGCTTTACCGCCGCCGGTGGCGGACTCGGCGTTCATCCGAATAACTACGCGGCCTAGCGACTCGGCATTGTTGTTGAGCGGTCGGATTGCGTCTTCAACAAACTGCGTCCACTGCGCGGTCAACTGCCGATCAAGGTTGCTCGCAGCCAGCTGAATCGAATGGGCTACGCGCTGTCGATTTTTGAGTTCTGTCAACTCGCCGAGAGTGGCGCTGCGTGGCCTTTCAGTCACCGCTGCGGCTGCGTTTCTCGCTTCAACTCGCATAGCTGCCTCGATGTCGGCGACGGCTTTCTCGGCGGCTTTGACTTCCGGCGAATCGGCCGAGTGCCGTTTGAGTGTGTCGCTCAACGCGTCTAGCGCGTCTGTGTGCTGTTCGGCATACTTGACTCGCACCTCCTCCTTAGCTTTTGCGGATCGCAGATCAAATAGCCGCTCACCCTTTGTAAGCGGCGAGTCGCTTTGCTTTTCAGCGGGGCTTACGCGCGCGTACTTGGCGATGTCGAATCCGTAAAGGAATGTCGGCGTGCTTTCAGGCAGCCGAACTCGAAGCAAAGACCGGCTTGGTGCGCGTATGCCGGTTCCCACACGCAGCTCAAAGCCGGGAACGCGCTGATTGCGGTTGGCCCAGGCGGCTGCCTGCTCTACGTTCTTGACTGCGGCCGACGATGGGGCGAATGATTCAGTAGGCCGAGCGGCTGACGCGTTGTCGATGACGTCACCGGCTCGCTTCGCCGCTTCGCGCTCGTCGATGGCCTCCTGCATGATTCGCAGCTGGTCAGCAAGCTCGGCGTCAAAGGTGTTCATCTTGATGTCGAGCAGCTCTTGCTTGGCTTGCTGGTTTCCGAACCGCGCTTTCCACTTGCGTACGGCGCCCGGTTTGTTCTGCACTATCGCCGCAATCATCTTGTCTTCGTCAGTCTTGCCAAGATCGGCGAGGTCTACGCCCCCATCATCAGCAATCTTGGTGAGTTGGGTTTCCAGGTCGTTCCAGGTGCTCCGCTCCGCGGCTCGCCGCGTAAGCTCCGCAAGCCGCGGCGCATCGAAACCAACGTTTGCGCGTTCAATGCGTCGGGCGATCTGCGCTGCCCGGACAGATGCCTTACCTCCGGCAGCGATCGCGCCGACACCGATGTAGGTGATCGGGTCAAGAAGAATGTCGAACGCGAGCCCGGCGGTTGGCGTACCGAACAACCCTTCGGAGATGTCGCCGCCCGATACGGTGTTTTCGTCGGTCCAGCCCTTCATAAACGCTTCGCCGGGGCTGTTGGCGTTACGAATCCGGTTAGCGGTAACGCCGTTGATGATGTTCAGATCAACCAGAGTCTTTGCGACCAGCGTAAGCGAGAAGTTGCCTGGCCGCATCAGGTAGTCGAACACCGTCATGAGTCCGTCAAACGATGACCCTGCTCCCCCGACGCCTCCGGTGTTGACCATCATTCCGCTAGATGCGATGGCGTTTCTGCTTTTTTCCGGCAGCGGCAACTCATTAGCTACGGTTTGGCGCACGTCGTCGAACGTGTCAAACACGAACTCGGCGCCCTGGGCCAAGCGTCCTAGCACCTGAATCACGGAGGGAGCTTCCTCAAAAATCTTGGGGTCGTACTTGCCCTGAGCAATCTTGCGCTGGGTGTTGTTGACCTGGTCAAGCTCCGTTTTGAGCTGCTGGCGAGGTACTTTGAGGATTGGCTGTTCCCTGCGCTGCGACTCAAAGTACTTCTGCACGTAGCGATTGTTGAGTCGCAGCTTGTTGAGCTCGCCCTTGTATTGCGCGTCAGCCGTTGTACGCGGCTTAGAGATGCGGCGGTCAATCTTGCGAATCCGATCGGCCAGCTTCTTGCCCTCATCTATGGCAGCCTGAACGTCAACTTCCGGTTTGAGTATCGGCAGGCCGTTTTCGTCTTTCTTGGGCACCAGAGCCGGACGCACTTCCACCGACTGACTCATGATCTGCGACTTGCGGAAGTCAGACCACTTCTTTGCCGTCTCGCGGTTGATCTCGTCGGTGCGGCGATCTTGCGTGTCCCGCAGCGAGTCCAGCTCAACGCGACGATCGCGTATCTCCGGCGTTTCGCGCAGTCCGCCTGCCCGTCCCAGGCCGAACGGATCGGAGCGCCTGGGCGACGAGCTCAGGGACTTTTGGCGGTCGTAAGCGCTAGGACGAGACGGGCGGCTGGTTGGGCCATCGAACGTCGAGCGACTCGGGCGATCGTAGCGCTGCTCGTACGGGCGAACCGTGGACGACGAGCTCGCGCTTCCGTAAGACTTAGGCCGCTTCTTCTTGACCCGGCCTTTCTTGTCGTAGCGTACCGGACCCGGCACGGCCTACCCTCGGAAATCGCCGCGCGTCTGTTTGGGGAGCTTCTGCACCCCTCCGATCAGACGCGGAATACCACCAGCCCCAATAATGGCCTGTTTTGCAGCACCCGAGAGCTTGCCGGTTCGCATCATCGAGAACAGCGCGGGGAACAGGAACGGCGGGAAACCGTAGGTGCCTTGCATCTGTTTGCGAATCTGCGAGAGGTTGCCGCGGTTCCACGCGTTGCGCAGTTTCTTGTTGCTGCGAATGATCTGCGAAGCACTCGACAGAGTGGCGCTCATGTTGCGCGTGTTCTTCTTTCGGGCGCGAAGGTCAACCGGGTCGCCGCCTCCGCCTCCGCTGCCTCCGCTGCCTCCGCCGTCCATTCCGGCGACAGTGATGTCGGTTGCGTTGTCGGCTGCGTTCATCGCAAGGTCAGCGTCAATCCTTGCTCTATCGAGCCTGAGCGCCGCCTTTTTGAGCCTGATCTCAGCCTTTGACATCCTGCGGTCAAACCTGATCTCGGCCTTATCGAGTTCGAGGTTCTTCAACTTCAAGTACGTCTCTGATTGGAGAGCTCCGCGCTCAGCGAGTGCCTTTGTCCTGGCGTCGCGAATCTCCGTATCGGCGGTGCGGTAGGCGTCTTCTTCGCGGGATGCCAGCGAAGCCAGGTACGCCGCGGAGTTCTGCGATAGAGCGCCGCGCATCCCAGCGCTAACTGTTGCCAGGCGCGCCAGCTGTTCGCGCGAGAGTTGCAGCTGATCCTGGGCCTGCTGATTCGCGACGTCAGTATTGAAGCCTGAGTAGCCTTCAAGATTGGTGTTGCCGGTGCCGTACTGCTGGGCCCGTTCAAGCAGCCCAGCTCGCATGGCGTCGTACTGCGACTGAGTGTCTGCCATGGACTGATCTATCTTGCTTTCAGTTGCCGCCTCCGTGGTCCGCGCGGACTGGTCGTATTCCGCAAGTCGACGATCGAGCCAATCGCGAAAGTAAGCAGTGTCAGCTCGCCGCTTTTCGATCAGCTCGTCGTTTCGCTTGCGCGCGCTTGCAAGTTCGACCATCGTGGGCTTGTACGCAGCTTTTGCCGCCGCCGCTGCGCGCTTCTTCAACTGCTTGTCGGTCAGCGGCCGAAGATGGTTACGCTGGCGCTGCTTAGCCTTTTTGGCGCGTGCTCGCTCTTTGCGCTTTTCTTCACGCTTGCGCCTGGCTTCTTCTTTCTTCTTGATCTGTTCGGGAGTTAGAGGTTTAGCCATGATCAGGTGTTGGTAGTGGGTTGAACGATGCGGCCCTTGACAATGGCGCGCTTCTTCTTGGCTCTCTTGATCTTTTTCGTCAAGTTAGGGTTCTTATCCGGCTTGGCTCCGCGAGCCTTCTTCATCTGCTTGATGCGAGTCGTGATTGCTTGCACCTTCTTGCGGCGCCTAGCGTTGGCGGCAATCTGTGCAGCCGTCAGACCGCGGTTTTGACCGGGGTTGTTGCCGCCTCCGTTGTTGCCGCCTCCGTTGTTGCCGCCTCCGTTGTTGCCGCCTCCGTTGTTGCCGCCTCCGTTGTTTGGCGGCGGCGTAGGATCGGGCGGCTGCGTGCTGCCTGCCTGATTCTTCTGGTTCTCTATTCGCTGCGGGTCGAACACGCTCTGCTGCATGTCCTGGAATCCCAAGACCTTCGTCAGTTTGTTGGTGTTGTTCTGAGCTTCGAGCAGGCGGAGTCGATCGTCTAGGCTTGTCTGTTCTAGCGTGGCAGTTGCGTCAATGTCTGCCAGCGCAACGTCGCGGATTGACGAGCGCTCGATGCCCCGCGAAGCGCTGTCCCAGGCTGTGCGGTTCTGGTTTTCAACGGCGCGCTTCCGAATGTTGCGCTTAGCTTCGGCTGCGGAAAGATTCTGCTGCGCGAACTGATCGTCAAGCTGCCCGATGTAGTCCGCGACGTTGCGCCGTTCTTGCAGGAAGACAGCGGCCTGCTCCGGCGTCAGAAACCCCTTTTCGTTTGAGGGGGCCGAACTCATCATCCAGTTGTACAGCTCCTCAAACGACGAGCCCGGACCAGGGGTAGTGCTAGGTGGCGGCGGCGGCGTAAAGCCAGGCGGTACGTAACCGATATTCTCCCACCAGTTCGGCGGCATGATTGGGCCCAACGAAAACCCAGGCGGGAATATCTGGAACGGGTTATCGTCGCCCCAATCGCTTTGCGTGCGAACTTCGCCTGGTGTGCCCTTCTTACTCGCCACCTAGTCTCCTAATCTGGTTAGTAATCTCGGCTAGGTACTTTTGCCTCCGCATACGGTGGAGGTTCCAGGCCATGCGAGCTACGGGATCGGCGAGATCAGTCTGCGACGGTAGGGCTGGCCGCTTGGACTTGGGCTTGCGAGGCTTTCTGGTGCGCTTGCGCCCATCTTGAAGAATCTCGCGTACGTTAGTAAGGCGGCGAGGATGGACGAAGGGGCGCTGGCTGGCGTAACCGATTCCGGCTGGCATAGCCCTATTTTACGTCGTTGGCGCGTTACTGTGGAACTAATCTGGCCTGGGAACCGTAGTTCTGCGCTGCCGTGTGACTTGGTACTCCACGCCGCCCGAATAGAGCTCTGCTCGCGCCGGTTGCGGCGCCGGAGAGCTTGGCGGGTCGTACTCGACAATGAAGAAAAGATCGTCCGTTTCGGAAAAGGTGTCTACGACGGTGCGGCGGCCAAGCCAATACTGACTGTCGCTCAGCCCAATAGGTGTAGACGGGAGCGTTCGGCCCTGGGACTTGATGTTTTCGGTGAACAGGGGGTTGTAGACACCCGCCATGTACGACTCTTCGGTGCTAGTAACAGCTTGCCACGTCCATACGTCCGTAGCGTCGTCATCGTCGCCGTTGAAGAAGATTGCTTTCGTATCGAGGAACGCCCGATGCAGCTGAGCCGAGTAACGCGGCTCAGCCAACGAAACTCGTGGATAGATCACGCGCGCAGCCGGGCGAGGGTAGTCCTGAATCATGCCGACTGTCGAAAAATCTGACACATCAACATTGTCGAACCCGCTCGTTCCTACTACGCCTGGTCCGCCGGTCCCGTAAGGCGGGATCGACGAGATGCCGTCACCGGTCAGGTGCGAAAAATGGCCTTCTACCAAGTACGAGCCCCACTGATAGTCCTCGCTGATGAACGCTCGAATCCCGCGAATCCAATAGCCGCGCTTCTCAAACGCCGTTCCAGAAGCAACAGTCCAGGTTCGATCGCTTCGATTCATCCAGAAAGCGATGTACTCTTCGCCCGGCACGATGTTCTGAATCCGAAACTCGATGAAGTTCGGGCCGACAACTCCGGCTGTGGTTCGGGTCAAGTAGAAGGGAAACGCGACCGAGTCCTCAAACACAGGCGTCAAGCGGCCCGAGACAACCGAGCAAGACGCGCCGTCGAAGAACTCGATTCCGCGGCGCGACCGAAAGTAGATGCCTCCGTCAGCTTCGACGATCGAGTCGCGATCCATGCAGCCGACGCTGTCAACGGCTTTACGTAGCGTAAAACTGTCGGGTGAACTGCCGTAAAGCACCCATATCGACTCTTCCTTGAAGATAACGAGGTACTGATTCAGCGGCACAACGGCCTTACCGACGTCCGGCCCCGGTATGTCGATGCGGTTTGTAACGCCGGTGATCGTTTGCCAATCCGTGATTGTGCCTGTCAACGGGCCGCCCGACGCGTCAAGGTCTGTCTCCATAAAGAAAAGGCAAGAGAACGACCAGGGCTCTGACGTGACGCCCGGCGGATACCCGCCCAAGACAAACAGCCTGTTGAGATGAACGGTAACGTCGATGCCGCACGTCGGAGCGTCAGCCGCGCTGTACGTCTCGGCAGCGTCGGCGGCCGTAATCCTAATCAGATGGCGCTGCCACTGCCGCGGACCCACCAAACCAAGATCGACGGTGCTCGTGCTTGTTGGAGAATCGTACTCAAAGCCCCAAACTGAACCATTGACCTGAGCTCCTGGTCCGTAAAAGGTGCGTATAGAAGAGCCATCCGACAGATTGCTAAGGCCAGCGATGTTGTAAGTGTTGCCTGTGTCGAGCTGCGCGTTCGAGTTAGCCGGACGCTGAAAAACTTCGTCGGGACGGCGGCAATCAGGTGCGTCAGTTGATCGTGTTATCCAAGTCGCGTTAGTCGCAAAGTTGTAGGTCGCGCAAACAACCGGTTTAGACGAGTGGCCTGAGACGTCTTGTTGCATCGTCGTAACAGGGCCACGAACCGGGAGTTTGCCCGGAACGCCGGGCAGAAAGTTCTCCATCCAGGGGGAGAACGCCGAGCCCATATCGTCCGGAGCTGAGACAAGGTCAATCCCCCCCGTTGGCGGCGGTATGTTCGCCAGCCTGAGCTCGGACACTAGATGACTTCCTCGTAGACTTCCACCTCGAAGGGATCAAAGAACCCGGAGTTCACAACGCTACGAGAGGTCTGCCGCTGCTCCATGCCGTGCTCGGACATGCACTCAGCCAGCAGCAAGTTGTAGTCCTGCTGTGCGACAGCGCGCGCATCCCAATCTCGCTCTCTGAACGCCATCTCCTTGATCGCACCCAAGACAACGAGCTCGTCGTAGGGGTCGGGTAGCGCAATCTCGTCTACCGACGGGTTGAGGGAAGACAGCGCGTCGGGCCGCTCGTTGTAGTCAATCGAGACGTCAAGCGTGACGGTCGACGTCGGGTGAAAGAGAACCTCGCCGTTGCGAACCGTCCAGAGGCGGGGGATTCCGGTCGATCCGTCCTGTGAGTCGTGCATGAACTGCTGATACGGCAGGAACCGCGGATCATCGTAGTCGTCAAACCGAACCGCATCAAGGAACCGAACGTCACCGGTGAGGTCGATCGCCAGGTCAATGTTGCTCTGACCGGCTGGGAGCTGCACAGTCTCAGTCGTGTCCAGGAACGTCCAGCGGCGCGAGTTCAGAATCCGGTTGTAGGCCGATTCGAGCAGCTGCGTCTGAACCGAGTCCAAGTCGAAGCCGTACCCGCGCGCTTGAAGCTGATCTAGGAGCTGGTTCACTGTCGCCATTTCTTGCTCCTGACAATCGGGTAACTAGCGCCGCGGTCAATGAAGTTGTCCTTTGCAAGCTGGGTGTACATCGGGCCGCCGAGCCGCTCGTAGAGCTCGTCCATCGCCTCTTCGTTGCGCTTGCGGTTAGTCTCCATCTCGCGCTTTTCGAGTTCCTCAAAGCGCTTCTCAAAGGGAATGGCCTGAATCTCGCGCAGCCGATCTACTACTCTGGCGTCTAGCTCGGCGACCTTGAAGACGAGTCGATCGACGCCGTCTTCACAGCGCTCCATAATGGCGAAAGCATCCTTTTCGCCGTGAGCCAGGTGAACAATGAAGAGACGCGGGTCGATCTCTGCGATGCGGTCACAGATGTGGTACAGATCGCTGTCAACCAGCGTTGTCTGCGTCGCATCGGGCAGATGGAGGTTAGTCGGGCGGCCTGCAATCGTAAGGCTCATACCCCACATTATGAAGAAACCCCGCCCCGATATGTAACGAATCGGGGCGGGGTTTCAGGCGCTACGGAGCTGCTGGATTACCGAACGTCGTCGGTGATTCCGGTGAGCTTGAAGTGAGCGCCGCGGTGGGTAGTACCGAGCTGGCAGTACTTGTACAGCACAGCCAGGTAACGGTCCTTACCAGCGTCCCACTTCAACACCTTGCCGTCCTCTTCCAGCCACTCCCAATCGCTCATCTGCGACCAGAACAGCCTGTTGAGGGCGAGTCCGTACATGGTGCCGGGGGTGGTCTGGTCGTCGGTGAAGATGGGGTTACCATCAAACGTGACGACCTCGTAGCCACCGTGCACCTTGGTGACGTTGGCGTCGTTGAACCGGCGGGTGTTGGTCTGCAACAGCTTGGCGAACCTCGACCGGATGCCGCGCGTGGTGATCAGCGCGAAGTCCAGGCCGTTGTCCACGTCAAGCCCCTGCTCGAAGCCAACCGCGTCCTTGGCGTCACGAATGACGTCCTCGGAGATGGCTCCACCGACAGCGTCCACGTACGACTTCCACCAGGTGTAGTTGGCGGGGTTGAGTCCGTGGAGAACTCCGCTGTCCGACACGATCGAGTCGAGCCCCTGAATCTCGCGGTTCTGCGAGTTGTTCGGAGCAGCGACAGTCGAGTCGCTCGATGCACGGACGAGGAAGTCCGTCGCGGCATCGACGTTGGCGCCCAGGGCCGGAGCCAGGGTCAGTTCGAGCCCGGCCCGGTCGATCGCGGTGACGGTGTGCGCCGCCGAGATGACAGCACCGGTGGCATCGACGACATCGACGATCTCGCCGCCGTAGAAGTTGACGGTCGTGTCAACTTCCAGGGTCGTACCCCCGGAGCTCTGGTTCACCGTGACATCAGCGACCTTGCCCGAGCCGTCGCCGTGAGCGGCGCGGTTCACATCGAGTTTCAGAGCGAGGGTCGTGTCTTCCATCTCCGCCTTGAACGCAGACTTGAAAGCACCCTCACTCGACTCGCTGGCCTTGATCAGCTGACCGGTGATGTTGAACGAGGCGTACGCGTACCGCATCGGCTCCTGCAAGTAGGTGTACGTCGAACGCCCAGGCGCGGGAAGGTTCTCGTTCTCAGAACGGAAGCCGACCGCGTTGTTGCGCTCTGCCTTCTGCGGGATGCGGAACTCGTTCCCCACGAAGTCAATGCCTTCGGCGCTGGGCATAATGCCCTTGAAGTCGGTGGGGTTCGCCTCAGGGTCGCCGAACAGAAGCGGCTTGCCCTTCGGAATGTGGTCACGAATCGGCCCGATGAACTTCGTCTTCATCGCGGCCGAGAAAGAAGCGGTATCAGCCATGAGGCTTTACCTCCTTGGTTTAGCGATTTACGTTGTCTCGTCCGACGATGCCTTGGGTCGAATATGACCTGTGCAAGCCGTATGTCTGTGGAACCCTGGGCCTTGGCGCGAAGCTGTACCGTAAGTCCTAAGTGTGATTACAGCAAAAAGCCGCGCCCTTTTGGAAAAACCTCAGGTGCGCGGCTCTTTGCTGCTGCTAAACAGAGCCCATAGTGGGCGGCGGCTGCTTCTGTTCAGCAAAGAACGAGTCGATCGCATCATCGAAAGAGGTGAACTCTTCCTGCTGCGGCGGCGCTCCGCCTCCGGCAGCTTGCGTATCGGACCCGATCGTGGGCGGCGGCTGCAACTCGCCTGGCTTTGGCAGATTCAGGCCAAACGTCTGACGGGCCTCGTTGACCCATTCGACGTAAGCGGCCTTTGCGGCTTCCAGATCGCCGTCGTAAGCAATCAGGTACGGCTCAAACTGCGTGGACTTGAACGGGACCGGCGGGTCAAGCTCGCCCATCTCCTTCTCCACGTCCGAAAGCATGGCTTCGTACTGCTGCCGCTCCTTCTCGCGAATACCTTCTTCGACGTACTCACGCACTTCGGGCGGCAACTTGTCCATGTCGATCGTGTCGTCGTCATCATCGCCTAGCTCAGCGTCAATGTCGATGTCGGAGAGATCGTCGTCGTCGCTCTGACCGCGCACGGCCGCCATGATCCGCTCGGCTTCTTCCTCGCCGTATATCTCGCGCGTGACTTGCTCGTACGTCGCAATCGGGTCGGAGTGAAAAGCATCCCAAAGCCGCGACGCGTTGCGATCCGGGGCGCTTTCTTGTTCGAGCTTCGTGATGTACGGCTGAATCTTCGACCGCAAGAACTCGTCAACCTGGCCGCGCGTCGCGTCGTCCGCGAATATCTCGGCTAGGTCGTTTGCCCAGGGAGTATCGGCAGCGGGAGCTTCTGGCTCGGGAGCAACAGCTTCCTCAACCGGCGGAGCTTCCGTCGTTTCTGGCGTGGGGTCATCGACCTGTGTCTCGTCCACCGGGGTTTCGTCAGACATCTATCTACGCACCCATTGAATCCACAGCCTCGCCAATAGTGGCTGGCTGGGCGGGGTCAGTTGCCTCGGGAGCGGGAGCGGCCATCATCGCGGCCTCTTCCTCTGCCACAGGCTCACCAAGAGCCTTCACAACTTCACGCAGAACCTCTGCCATCTGAGTCACACCCTGAACCGTCTCCGGCGGAGCTCCGGCCTCGCCGAGAGCTGTCGCCAGCTTTTCGAGCGCGCCTTCCGCGGTTACGGCTAGGCCATGCAGATTGTTCGGTCCCATCTGCCTTCCTCCTAGTCGTTGTAGTAGAAGATTCGGAGCACGCCCGAACCTGATTCGGTAATCCACTTGCTGTACACGATCTCGTCTTCCTTCAACTCAACAACGCTGTCGGTCGGAACACGAAAGCCGACCGAGTTGGTCGGGGCAGTGTCGTCAATACGAAAACGAACCGGGGTCGATGGCTGCACCAGGGCACGCCAGCCGAAGTCAGGCTTGGTCAGCGAAACGGCGGCTGAGTCCGAAACCGAAACTTCTACGTAGCTCATGTTCGATGTAGGCATTAGTTACCTCGGGTCGCGAATCGACGAACTGAACGTATAGTACTTGGCAAGTTGGACACCGTGGAAAAAGTTGGGACTACGCTCCTGGCGGCATCATCGCGCCCGGAGCCGGGGGTTCAGCGGGTTCCTCGCCTTCGGTTGGCGGCTGTGCCCCAGGGGCAGGCATCCCCTGGGCCTGCATCGCGAGAGCCTGTTCTTCGAGCTGCTCCTGCATCGCCTTCATACGCAAGTCCTTGTGCGTCTGGACGTGGAACTCGAACTTCTGCTTGACGTCGTTGGGCAGCGCCTCAAACTCGGACGTCTTGCGGAAGTTGTTGTGCTCCCGAATGTGAATGTCGTGGTCGTCCCAGGAGTTCGGAACTTTGGCGGTGCCCTTGTGGCCGTCTTCGTCTTCGCCCTCAATCATCATCAGGTTCTCGTTGCGCGCTAGGCGCACGTCGTAGACCTTCTGCGGAGTGAGCGTGCCGACCGGAATGTCGAGCAGGTCGGCCATGACCTCGGGATCGGTGATGATCCCGTTCTGCCACATCAAGAGCGCCTGATCCTGGCGAGCGGCACGCGTCGTCGCAAGTCCGCTGCCCATCAGTACGCGTACGCGCATCCCTGGCTTGATCTCTTCCTTCATGAACCGCCGCACCTCGGGGATACCTTCGCGGCTGTACGTCTGGACGATGGTCTTCTCGGGCCCGTACTGCTTTGCCAGCATGAGCAGCTGCCAATAGCCGTCAGCCAGGGACGACGAGATCGTCCTGGTCAGCTCGGCCAGGTGCGAGTCGTCGGCCTGTTTGAGCATCTCGATCGCCCGAGCGGCCTCGACCCGGCCAGGTACGCGGCCCTGCGACGTCTCGTGCTGACCGGCGACGTCCATCATCTCTTCGCGAATCCACTGTCCGTCGGTGTTCTCCGGGAATACGGACGGCTGAATGATCTCGGGTCGGTAGAGGCCCGAAGACGAGTTGCCCCGGAGAATCTGGTTCGGCGAATCGTCGGGGTCAGCTTCGAGTTCGAGCTCGGTCGGCAGCCACCACTTCGGACTTGCGAACGCCTCGCGCACGCTGATTCGCTGCGCGTGGTACTTGTTGAGCTCCATCTGCGGTGAGCGCAAGTACTTGACCGTGCAGGTGTAGTGCGGAGAGCCGGGGCGCGGAATCGCGCCGATGATCGTGAACGGCAGCTTGCCGTGCTGGTAGGGGAAAGGCTGCGCTTCGACCAGAATCTCGTTCCCGGCCCACACGACGAAGAGCCCGTCGGGCCAGCGCTGATCAACGCCTGGCTTGACCCAAAGCTCATTGACCAACACGCCTTCCAAGACCGGGGCCATACCCATATCGCGCAGCAGGGCGGCCTTCGCAACGTCGGCCTTGCTGGTGGTCGTCGGCGACACCTTCTTGCCGTACATCTTCTCCACCTGGTGAACGTCAAGGAACTGCTCGTGGATGATGTAGCGCGCGCCCTTGAAGCGCCGCGCGTACGGGTCGACGAATATCTCGGTGGGAGCGCAGGCCGTTACGTCGCCGCGCTTCTCGTCAGAGTTCCAGCCCCACTTCAAGTAACCCTCACCGCCTGCGAGCGCCCACAGGGTTGCCTCAGACAGCTCGCCGTCGATGTCGGCAACCTGCGGCTCAGACAGCCAGCGCAGGTAGGCCAGCGCCACGGAGGCCACGCTCATGTCCACCGGGTCATCCGTCGCAGGCAGCACGTCTACGGTCGGGTGCGTTTCCAGAGCGGTCGCCCTCTGTTTGAGGACGAAGTGCATGATCTTGTTCGTTACGGGCCGGGGCGATGAACGGCGGTTATTCGGCCTTCTTGCGATCTCGATGGCCTGTGCATCTGAGTTCCAGACCGCGTACTGCTGGTCAAGAAAAAACGCGAGGTTCAGCAGAATGTCTTTGTCGTACGGCAGCCGCGCGCGAGCAGCCTCTTCTTTGAGGTCATCAAACTCGGCAACAAGCTGTTTGGCCCTGGGGGCCACTAGATCGACGGAACGCCTTCGTCGTTATCGGGGGTGACCTCGACGACTTCCAGCTCGGGCTCGGGCTGTTGGACTACGTCGCCGACCGGCAGAATGTTTCGCTCGTCGTCCATCTGTTCGAGCGCCGCCTCAATGCAGTTGCGGCAAGCCACCGGGTGTGGTGACGACTCGTCGAGCAGTTCGTCACCGTGGAACACCACAAAAGGTGGGCGACAGTCGCGAGAGTGGACGGGCGAGCAAAGACAGCCTCGACCTCCGGTTGATTCGTTCGGGTTAGTCGAGCTGATCGTGAAGTTCTCCATGTTGCCAACTTTACAAGACCACCGCGTCATCATGGGATGGATTCACTGCACCTTCGACGCGTTCACGCTGCTGCTTACGTATGGCGCGGTGAATCTCGTCAGTAGTGTTGCTTGGAGGCGCGGCCTGGGCTTCTTTCATCGGCGGCACCCAGCGGCTTGCCAAGTATTGCGCGCAGTCCACTAGGTGATCGTTGGACTTCACGGGCCGCTCGGGCGCGTCGAGGTTCTTTGCGCGCTGCTGCGGAGTCAAGTCCACCCACTTGTAGTCCTTGATCGCCTCATACGTCTTCGGGCAGTTCTGAGTCACCCGAAAGCGGCCCATCTTGATCAAAGTGCCCAACATCGGGATTCGATCGGTGTGATTCTTGGGCCCAAGCTGGAAGTTGAACCCGATCCGCGCGTATTGGGAGTGCAGGCTCATGTTCGTGCCGCGATCGCGGGTCATGATGGAGGGATCGGCGATGCGCTGGCGCACATTCGGCGCGTATGCCGCTTCGAGCTTGCGCCAATCCTCGGCGTGCTCCTGAACGGCCCGTTCGGCTTGCTCATACTCGGCGACGCCCAACAAAGATCGCGGTTGGCCCGTCAGACTTCCGTCCTTGTCCACGACTACCCATAGACCGGCGGTTGGATTCCGGGTTCCGGGGTCCATCCCCATCCAATACGTCTGGTATCGGCTCGGATCGTGGCGCTGCATGACCACGTGGGTGTCCCAGCCCCAATCTTCGTAGACCTGGCCTGCGAAGTCGTCGAACTGACACAGCACGTACCGCCGAATCCAGGGGTCAGGGTATTGAAGAAGGGATTGAATGTACTCAGGGGGTAGGTAAGGGTTGTCAAAAGACGTCGAGCGCCAGAATCCGGTGCCTTCGGCCTTGTTTTTGTCGTCTACGAACCGCTTGTACAGCCAGTTGTGGCCGCCGGGGTTCGAGGCAGACCAAACGCCCCGCCTGGCGATGCGGGTAGCGCCGTATTTCTTGCCTTCGGGGGTTGGGTCTTTCTGTCGGACGCGCGAAAGCATCCCTTGATACGTCTCTTCGTCAAACTCGTCGGCCTCGTCGAAGGCAATAAAGCCGACGTTCAGCGATCGGTGCTTATTCCAGTCGTCGATCGACCGAAAAAGCACAGTTGAGCCGTTCGGGAAGGTGAACTTTTCGACATGTCCACCGATTCGCCGTACTTCGCCGCGATCTCGTAGCTCTGGTGGCAGTACCTCAAAGAAAACGGTTTCCGTGGTGTCCCGGAGCTCGGGAACCGTCTTACGAGTGATCAGTCCGCGGATACCAGGCTGTTCTAAGCACCACGCGATTGCCTCCGCGGCGATCGCGTACGTCTTTCCGGACCCAAAGGCACCGAACAGGGCGCGTTCGTACGCCGTCGAACGGTGAAACTCCCCGTGAATGGGAAGCGGTCGGTACTCGAAGTTGATCGTCGTCATGAAGTCCGGTCAAGAATGTCCTGGGCCTGCTTCTGCTGGGCGTTGAAGCACTCCAAACAGCGGTCTGACGACTCGACAAACTCCGATTCGAGCTTGTCGGCCCCGCAGGCGTCGCATTGACGCGTCTCGGAGGGCACTTCGACTGCCTCGACTTCGGCTTCGACGATCTCCACGGGCTGTTCTTCGGGCCGGGGAAGGGCAAAGTTGATCTGAATGGGCTGCGTCTTGTCCTGATCGGGCGGCTGAACGAGCGCCGGGTGCCCGACCGTGTACTTCAAGATCAGCTCGCCTGCTTTCTGCCGGACTTTGGCGTTCTCGTCGGCCAGATCGGAGGTCAGATTGGCGATGACCTGGGGCGTGAGCTGCACCATCGAGTGAATCGAGGCCAACACGTCATCGGTCAGCGCCTCCCGGACGAACGGTTTGAGCTCGTCCTGGATTACGTCTTGTGCGATGTCAACAATGTCGCCACGAACGCGGTCAGAAAGCTCTTTTTGGTGCTCAGGAAGTTCTGCGCGTTCCTTTTGGAGACGTCGTAGACGACGGGAACGAGCTGAGCGGCAAGCAGTAGAGCAAGTCTTGGCACGCGCGTTGCGGTTCGGAAGAGATTCGCCGCACTCCGAACAATGACGATTAGCCATTGTCCGGAGCTACGACGATGGTTGAGCGCAAGCTAAGCTCACACGCAACACGTAGGAGGCCACGAGCTTAGCAGACGGCGGGATTACTCGCCGACGATCGCGCTTTCGGCGACGGTGACCGTGATCCCAGGAACGGCGTCCTCGATGCGATCCTCGGCAGCACCGCGAGCAGCGGTGGCCTGCGTCTCGGAGCCAGGGAACTTGATGTTGGTCTTAGTCGCGTAAGCGGTGTCGGGCGAAAGAACGATGGGAGAAGCCATGATCTACCTCCGGGTCGTTGGACGTTGCCCACTATACAGCAGCAGCGTCTTCCCGTTGGAACTTTTTGCGGTTCTCTTCCTGCTTCTTCGCCAGGGCTCGGATGATCAGATCGCGCTTCTCTGGATCAGTCGCTACGGCGAGGCTAATCCTGACGTCCTCGTGCAGCAGTGTTCCCTCGACGCCGCTGACCGCGCAGGTGCCCTCCACGTGGCCGCGCTTGCCCCAGGGCGAGTGCTCACCGCAGAACGGTGGGTCTTTGACCGCGAGGGGCGCGTACTCCTTGTCGCAGATCAAACAGGTCTTTGTGCGCCCGTAGGCGTACGACATATCTCTGACGAGCTGGCAGACGCGGCAGTACTTCGTATTGGACCGGATGGTCTTATACGGCGCTCCGCACTCCTGGCAAGCGATCGTCGTCTCGTTGCTTGGCATCTAGTCTCCTAAGGTTGCGTACTGAGCAAAGCACCTTAGCACACTTGGCTACCCCATAACCCCCCCTAACCCCACAGAACGCTTTCAAGCGTTCTGGTGGGGGAGGCTTTGGGATAGGTAAGGGGTAGAATCGTTATACGTGTCACGAGGACACCGACAGACCCCTGGGCAGCGTTGCAGAAAGTGGGTTCCGCGGCTGCTGTGTTGCGCGATGAGGTTTTCGGATTCGGCTTGGCTACGCGGATTCTGCCACACAGGGCGCTTTTTCAGAGCTCCCGTGTATTTCAGTTATGAGACTCATACGTGCTCGTATCCGCGCGAGGGGGCCGCCCCGGCCTCGCGTCACGGGCGCACGGTGCGTTCGCATAACGCGCGCGCGATCACGCGCGGGGTGGTGTGGCGGTGACACGTCGGCGCGGTGCGATCGTGCGACGGCGCCGCGCGGGTGGGGCGCGCGTCACGCGCGTGCGACGCGCACGTCACGCGCGCACGCGTGAGGCGGCGGCACCGTCGAACCGTGCCGCGGTGTCCCGGTGCCAACCGTGGCAAGGCGGCACCGAACGGCCGCAATCCCAATAGTAGCGCCGAATCTGCGTGCCGCCGCCAAGCTGTGCTAAGGTGCCGGGACCGGCGGGGCGATCGGCGCCCCACCACGCACCACGAGGAGGGCCAGCAATGGCAACCAGCAAGAGCAACACCAGCAAGGCGAAGGCGAAGCGGCCGACCGTCGCGGACGCTATGGCGGAGACGGCGGCGCTCGGCGCGAAGGTCGACGCCCTAGTCGCCGCCCTGTCCGGCGAGACGGCCGAACCGGCCGCCCCGAAGGCGAAGGCGAAGGGGCGCGCGAAGGCGAAGGGTGGCGCGAAGGGGCGCGCGAAGGTCGCCGTCCCGGACGGGATGGTCCCGGTTCGCGACCCGGATTCGGGGCGCCACGTGTGCTACGTGGGGCGCGACCCGCAATCGGGCGAGCTCGTCGCCGCCCTGTGCTCCGCGGAGGGCGCCCTGTCCGTCGCGAAGGGGGAGGGCGCGCGGCACGCGTTCCGAGTCCGGAAGGGTTTCCCGGACGCCGCCCTCCCGGCCGTCGCGGCCGTACTCGCCGCGGAGGGTATCGCGGCCGAGTAGCGCCGCCACCTAGCGCCCTAGCAGGGCGCGCACCGTAGCGCCGACCGGGCGCCCGATCCCTCCGCGGATCGGGCGCCCGTTTTCGTGGGAGGGCGAAGGCGGCCGCCATACCGGCGCGCCGTCCTCCGCCCTCCTAACGGCCGCGGCCGTCTCCCGAAGGGTTGACCCTTAGGGCGGCGCCGAACGGCCGTTAGGGGCGATCTGACGGCCGTTAGCGGCCGTCTCCGGCGCCCCGCCGATCGGGACCGGGCGCCCGATCGGGCGCGGTCGCACGCACGCACGCACGCACGCACGCACGCACGCGCGCACGCGATCGCACGCACGCACCCGCGCGCGCACCCGCGCACGCAGGTGCGCACGCCCGGACGCGCACCCGCGCGAGGGCTACGCCTGCGCGTGGAGGCTGGTCACGGACCTTCGAGCCGCGACGTGCTGGTCACGTCAAACGCGGTCACGTCGGCCCCGAACGGCTGGTCACGGCGCGTAAGTCAACCGAGCCAAAACGGCTCACGTAACACGAGGAGACACACCAATGGAACACAGCAACACAGAGGTACACGTGTACGAGTCCACCGACGAAAACAGCCGCCGTGCCGCGTTGGCGCAGAACACGATCGGGGTGCTGCTCGACCAGCATCCCGCGTGGGAGCTCCGCGAGTTCGGGGAGTTCGGCGACACGGCTGACGTGATCGACCGGTTCCGCCTCGCCAACGTGCGGAGGATCGCGTGAGCGCCGGTGAGCTGGTAGTCCAGCGCAACTCCACACGTACGGGCATCGTGCTCGCGGTCTACGACGACGACCCGACCCCGCTGCTCTACGTGTATTGGGACGACGACTCGACCGGCTACGTCAACGCGGCCGAAGTCGCCTCCCTCTCGTAGCACGCACCGCCCGACCGGCCTCACCGCCGGTCGGGCGCCTGGGCGAACGTGAGCGGCCCTTCCCAACAGCTCACACGGAACACGAAGGAGACACAGATGACCACGATGGCAGCTGACGCACCGATGCCCGAGCGCCCGTTGCGGCGGTGGAAGTTCGAGTTCGTTGACACGTACGACTCGTGCCGCCCCGAGCCGAAGGCTGTCTACGTCGCGAGCGCAGAGACACGCGCGTCGCGGTGGGCCGCCGAGCAGCTCTGCCGCTTCCTCGCGGCGAACGAGGCGAACCTCCCGCACGAGCGTCTCGCGTTCTGGGCCTCGCACCCCGTGGAGGTGGTGCGTGACTGAGCCAACGCTTCACGAAGTCGAAGTGTGGCTCGAACGAATGATGTGGGAACACCCGCGTAGCTTCGGCCGTGGCAACCTACATATGCGTTCGATCCCCAGCTGGTTGATGCGTCAAGAGTACGAGCGCGCTTTCGGCGAAGCCGCTAGTCACGTCACTCTCGCGCACGCCAGAACCATCCTGACACGTCGCGGCGACCTCGTTATGCGTCGCTTGTACGGCGGTCGTCCGGGCTGGCTTCATCGGCACCACAACCAGCGCCTCACGCAGTAACGCACGCGAGGCCGGTTTCATCGCTGGCCTCGCGTTTGGGTACGTGAGTGACCTTCCCCAACTACTCACACAGCAACACGACAACCAGCAACACTAGGAGACACGTATGCCAGCAATACCAGCAGACTCAATGTTCGCGGCGCTCGACGCGTCCGACGAACTCAATCCCAAAGTGCGCTCGCGCGTCGTCGGCTCCTTCGTGAGCCTCGGCGGCCGAGTGCCCACGTTCGCGCAGCTACGTGACACGGCGGCGCAGATGGCAAAGCACGGACTCGACCCGCGTGACAACTCGGTGCTCGAAGTCGGTCTGCTTTTGCCAACGCGTGAATACGAAGCACTTGCCAACTTCGTAGATGCGCTAGACGTGAAAGCCAATGGCAGCAAGCGCCGCCGACGCCGCGCGTGACAATCGCCGACGCCGCGCGTGACAATCGCCGCCGGAAGGAGTAGCGCAATCTCGTATGGACGAGAAACGTTTGACGACGCGTCAACACTTGTTGTTGACGCGTCTGAAACAACGAATGGCAGTAACGGACGTGTCGCTCGATCTCGACGTGACACGCAACGACGTGTATCAACAGATGGCTGCCCTCAAACGCAAGTGCGTGCTTCCGCACGACTTCACCGCTAGTGGCAGGCCGCCTCGCAGCTCGGGTCGCACGAGTCACCCGTCCTGGTCGCGTTGCTCGACGAGGTGGACGCCTGCGCTCGCGAGCTCGAACGCGTGGCGATACGACTGCGTGCGTTGGCGCGATAACAAGCCCGACATAGGCGCGCCCGAAGCCGGTTCCTCGGGACCGCCGACCGGCCGATCTGACGGCTCCGGAAAGCCACTTCCAGAGCCAAGTTTTGCCAATCGCTTGACAACCGCCGATCGGTTCGGTAATGTTGGTAAAGGCTGGTCGGAGGCCGATCCTCCGGCTGGCCGGGATTCCGCCGCCCCGCGCGTGGCCTGCTGATTGCCTCGCCGACAGGGGCCGGAGTCCCGTATGTGTGTCTCCTCACACACACGCCTGCGTGAGCGGGTTCCTCCTCCCTTTCGCTCGCTCACGTAGGTCCGCTCTCGCGCTGCTTCATCGCGGCGCGAGAGCTTCGCCGTCGTCTGCCGTTTGGCTAGGACGCAGGCGGCGGCGTGTACTAGCCCCTAGCCAACCGCAACACGAATAGGAGAAAGCAACGTGGAGAACACGACGATCACCACCACCGGAAAGACCATCAAGATCGCGGGAGCGGGCTTCACCCACGAGGTCGAAGTCGCCGACGGTCAGACCGTCCAGGACGCGCTGACGGCCGCAGGCATCGACGCGGAGGCGCTCGGCGTCGATCTGCTGGTCGGCGGCCAGCGCGTAGACGCGGCGGACCTCACGTCCGACGACGTCACCACCGGTGCCACCTACTCGGCACCGCCCAAGAGCGCGTCGCTCGGTTGAGCTGACGGCCTTTCCACCATTCGAGCGTGGGCGTGACCCCTTCGTGGGTCACGCCCACGTTTTCGTGGAAGGACAAACAATCTCGATTGGAGGTCGTATGAACGCAAAACGCGTTCAGCAAGCCACCGTCTTGGCACTTGCTCTCACGTTAGAGCGGTTGTTCGAGGCGCTGGAAAACGACAAACCCGAGCGCGCTATCGAGCAGGCGCTCATTCTCGAACAGGGCACGTCCTTGCTGACTGCGTCACTCGCAGAGACGCAGGGCGTGACCGACGAGGCGCTGTCTGACTTGCGTCGCGAGTTGACACGTCTCATTGACGAGGCACCCGACACGGCGGAGGTGTTCTCCGTCGCGGTGGATGCCGCTTTCATCGAGCAGCGCAATAACGCGAAGCTCAACTAGCCCAAAGGAAGGTGACACGAAGAATGGCACGCAAGCTACGCAGCTATCAGTTTGGTAGCCGACACGTAGGACGTCCCGCTCTGTACCCGTGGGACGAGTGGCTCGACGGCAGCATCGTCGAAGTCACGGAAGGCGAGGACGTACCCAACATAACCAACTTCCGTTCGACGTTACATCAGGCAGCCGAGCGCAACAACAAGTCGGTTCGGTCGCGTCGTGAACGGCGGTCAGACGGTCCCGATCGTCTCGTGTTTCAGGCGAAGCGTCGGTACCGCAAGCAGGTGTCGTCGTGACTTCGGTTGCGGAAGCACCGAGGACGTGGAGCGCGGAAGTCGATAGCGACTTCGGTTGGGACACAGCCGAAGCGTTTCGGATTCGCGAGGAATGGCTCGCGGGTCAGCGCAGCCGCTTTGGCGACTCGGACGACGAGGGGATTCCATTCCGGTTCGGCTCGTGGACGCGTTGGGAGATGCTTTGGCCGATGCTCCCGCTGCTACAAGAGCAGCTCGACGTAACGATTCTGTTCGGCTCTGACGAGTCGGGCTCTCGTACGCCGCCCGAGTGGTGGCGCGCGCAGTCTCGCGTCGACTTTGACGCCGAGCCTCGCACAGTCATAATCGCCGGTGACGGGTATCTGTACTCGTCAATCGGTGCCGAGCGACAGATGGTCGACCCCGATGCGTTCCTAACGACGGTACGTGACCGCGTCATCGAGACTCCGGCATTAGACGCCGGGTTGACGTGGTCCCGGCCGATTATGCCGGACGAGAGTCTGGACGTGAACCGGAAGCTCGGCTCGATCGGGCCGAACGTCGTCTCGTTGGCGTGGTGGTGGCGAACCGACTCGACGGCGGCGGATCAGCTGTCACTGCTGTACGACGCCCTGGCATCCGCCATCGAGAGAGCTCTCGACCCGTCACTCGCCGAGACGTACGAGATGCTGACGGCGGAACGTATCGAGCAGCAGCTCTACGAGATCATCAAGGGTCGTGGCACTCGTGAGCGCCGCGAACTCGAAGCGAAGGTGCCGCATCTCGTGTCGTCGTCAGCCGAGGCGGAGCAGCTCATACGTACCAACGAGCAGCGCCTCACGGAGATTCGTGCCCAGCTCAAAGCGATGGGTGAAGCCGAGATCGCCGACGAGGAACTCGCGTCGGTCGTCGTCGCCGAGCTGGCCGAGCTTCGCAAGCACGAGGACATCGTGTCGATCGACTCGATGGCCTCCGCCTCCGAGGAAAGTGCGACTCTGACAGTCACGACTCGTGACTTGCCGCTCGTGAACATTGACGACGGCGAATCGACGATCGGCGGCTCGTACCGAATCGACGTCAACTTCGCGTACGACTCGGCACGAGTTCGTGTGACCAACCTGACCCGGCGAATCGGTTCTTACGATCACCCGCATATCTCCGACGGCAACTTCTGCTTCGGCGATCAGCGGCGACTCGTGGACGGACTCGTCGAACGTGGGCAGATCAGCGCGGCGGTGTCCGTCATCGTCGATCTGCTCAAACAGGTCAACCCTGACGATGTGTACACGCAAGAGTGGGAGGCGTGGTTCCAGCTTCCCGAAAGTGAGGTGTGAACGTGGCAACCCTAGTGCTGACCAACGAAGTGTACGACCGCATTACCGAGTACGTGCGACTCATCGACGCCGAGATCGGAATGTTCGGCTACGTGACAATGCGAGACGGTGACTTCTACGTGGACGATGTGTTCCTCGTGGAGCAGACTGTCACCGGTGCGTCGGTGGACTTCGCCGACGAAGGCTTGGAGTACGCAATCCAGCGTGCGATCAAGGACGAACGCATCAGCGACCTGATGTTCTGCTGTCACTCACACGTCAATATGGGAGCTTTCTGGTCCCAAACTGACGAGGATATGATCGAGGGGATGAACAACGGGATGACCCCGTATCTCGTCTCCCTCGTGATCAACAAGAAGGGCGAGACGGAGCAGCGGGTTGACTTCTACAATCCCGCCGGTCCTCTCGGTGACTTCACGTCGCAGGTCCGATACGACCTCGACCTTCGGGTCGAACGCGAGGACGACGACGTGATCCTGGACGAGATCGACCGCCTCGTCAAGCGTCGGTTCTCACCTGTGGCGCGTAGCAAGGGCAAGCGGTCCATCTACGACGACTACTCGTGGGGTGCGTCGATGGGTGGTGTGTCGATGGGTGACGATTGGTTCCTACCAAGCCAAACGTCCAACCTGTTGACGTCAGCTGACGTGACGACTGACGACGACATCGTCGCCACGGTTCACACGACCAACGCTGCCGGTGACGTCATCGGCACCGAACACGTCCCGATTCAGGAGCTTACCGACGACGAGTTGGAGCGCCTGTTTCTCGATCCGCGAGACGAGGCGCTGGTGGATGCGTTCACCGACCCTCGTAGTGACAAGACCAACCGGAAGGAGAGCAAGTGAGCACCGTTACGTACACGCGACAGCTGGGATTCTTCGACCCTGCCGACCACGCGTCGGCAGCCGTGTCGGTAATCGGGCTCGGCGGGATTGGCAGCTTTGCTGCCGTCTCGCTGGCGAAACTCGGCGTCCCGAGGTTGACGCTCGTGGACTTCGACTCGGTCGAAGCGCACAACGTACCGAATCAGTTCTACTCGACTGACGCGATCGGTAGTACCAAAGCCGAAGCGATCGGCGCTACGTGTCGAGACTTCGGCGGCATCGAACCGAACGTACTCGTCGGCAAGATGGGCGCCGACGGACTCGACGAGTGGGAGCCAACCGAGGTCGTCGTGAGCGGCCTCGACTCGATGGCCGCACGTTCCGACGTGTGGGCCAACGTCAAGATGAACCCTCGAATCAAGATGTACCTTGACGCGAGGATCGCCGGTCAGCTCATCGTGATCTACGCCGTCAACCCGATGAACCTCGACGACCTGGACGCGTACGAGCGTACTCTCCACTCCGACGACGAAGCGATGCCAGCGGCGTGTACCGAACGCGGCGTGATCGACGTCGGGATGGTCGTCGGCGGTCTGCTGACGCGCCTCGTACGAGCGCACTTCGGCAACGACGACGTCGAACCGGTGACCGTAATGAACCTGTCATCGCTGACGCTGAACCGCGGGGGGTGGGTACTGTGAGCAACGAACCTACTTCGACACGTCGGCAGTGTATCCATTGTCGCCGTCCCGTAATGTGGAATCGGCGTCAATGCCGTGCCCACCAACGGATGACGGTGTGGGATGAACACTACGCGGGGCGTCACGGCACCGATGGCTACGGCTGTCCCGAGTGCGGCCACGGCACCGCTGAGATCACGTTTGACACGTACTTTACTCCGTTCGGTGCCGATTCTGCCGATTCACTCGAACGCGTGAGGTGCGCTACGTTCACGACCGACATCAGCGAACACGAACACGAGGGTTCATACCTCAGCCTGTACATCGACGCTGATTGGGGTCGGGACAGGGTCGCCGTTGCTGTACGTGAGTGGATGACTTACGGGAGTAACACCGGAGTACCGTGGCCGTTCGTTGACTCGAACGGTAACGAGATCGGTAGAGAACGCAGCCCTGACATATTCAGCACTAGCGACGCCGAGATCGAGCGAGTCATTGACGAGTTGTGGGAAAACCGTGAAGCTATCGAGTACCGATGCTCGTACTGCGAAGCTCTCGTCATCGAGTTGGAGTGGTGACGATGGACGACTCGTTGGAATACCTCGACGGACCCGGCTTTGTCGAGTGGGTGATGCGTCGTCGGCCCGACCTCGACGGCAAGCTACGTGTCATCCTGGGCGATTCGCAGGCGCGTAACTTCGGCCGCTGGCGACACGGCGACAAGGTCAGTCTCCAACAGGCCGATCGTCTTTGCTGCGACTTGTATCTCCATATCAACGAGATACCGGACGAGCTTTGGGTCGAAGCTCCGGCCCGAGGCGGCACGCGTAAAGCGGCTAGTTGCTAAGCTGGGCAATCGCAGATGGGTGAGAGCAACGGCACGTGGGGGAGTTTGGTCGAGCACGACGAGGATGCTGCGGCCACGTGGGACACGTACGCCCCGCTCCCCGACCCCGGTGAGAACCCGGTGCTGGACGCGTTCTGCCGCCGCAAGCGGTTGACGATTCCTGCGCTGGTCAGGGTCGGCGCGAAGCTGGCCGATGACCACGTGCTCGCGTTTGGCTACGACCGGGCGATCAAGTACCGGGATATGAACGACGGCCGCCGCTGGTCACGTATCGGTTCGACCTTCCCGACCCTCAAACTCGTGCGCGCAGGGCTGGACCCGACGCCTCGGGTCGTCGTTTGCGAAGGCGAGACGGACGGCGCCCGTCTCACGGCTGCCTACGATTGCGACGTCGCGATCCTCCCGGCCGGTGCTCGGGCGATCACGTCGGCATACGTCGATCAGCTCCGCCCGTACCTGGACGTGCTGGTCGGGCTGGACGATGACGAGGCTGGTCACGCAGGACGGGACAAGCTGCTGTCGGCGCTGCCGCAGGCCCGTGAGTTTCGACCGGAGGGCGGCGACGATTGGTGCGGCACCGAAGACGACGGGCTGCCCACGCTGCCCACGGACGTGCCCGAAAACGACGGGCTGCCCACGCTGGTCGTACCGGCAGGCGAGATGCTGGTTATGGAAGTCCCGGAGATTTCTTCGTGGTTCGAGCACGACATTCTGCCGGTCGGCGGCTCGCTCGTCGTACACGGTTGGGTCAAGTCGTTCAAGTCTTTCCTCACGTTCGACATGCTGTCCTCGCTGGCCCAGGGCGTGCCGTGGTGCGAGTTCGCACCGACGGAGGAACCTTGCCGGACGCTGGTCGTTCAGTACGAGGTGCCGTGGCAGTACTACCGGGACCGGGTTGCGACCCTGCGGGAGAACGCCAAGCACCCCGAGCTGTTCGACGAGCACTTCTTCACGTACTCACCGCTGGTCAGGCCGCAGCTGGTCGCAGGCAACACGCAGCAGGAGGACGCCTTTCTGCGTGAGATCGAAGGCGCGGGGATTCAGGTCGTCCTATTCGACCCTCTCAGACGAATGGCTGGTCACGCCGATCTCAACGCAGAGAACGAGATTCGCAAGCTGCTGGGCTTCTTCGAGCGGATCAACAACTTGGGTATCACGGTCGTCTACACGCACCACGACAGCAAGGACTCGGCCCGGTCACGAGGCGGCGACGCCCTGGGCATGACCGGGTCAGGCGCTATCGCCGGTGACCCGGACTCGATCGTCTCGATTGCTCTTCCGCCCGGCGACACCTGGGGCGAATCAACCCGCCGCAATCTTCACTTCACGCTTCGCAACTCGCCAGCCATCGGCAGCCGGTCAATGGCGATTCACGAGTCCGGCTACCTGACCTATTCGACCGAAGCCTACGGAGACTTCTCGACTGATAGCGATGACCAAGACCTTCCCCCGATCTAACCCGATTCACCCTTTACCCCTACCTAAGCCCTCCCCCACCGAATCGTTCTACGAACGATTCGGGGGTTGGGGGTGGCAAAGGTGGGCTTTCTGAAAGGAGCAGCGATGAAGTACCAAGCAGTCGCCTACCTCGCCAACAAGCACGGCAGGAGCGACGACGCAGTAGCCAACTCACGGCTGATGGAGTCCGTGTCCGCAGCGTTGACCGATGTGGCCGACTCGATCCAGCCTGTGCTCAACCTGGCGCAAGAGCAGACCGGGAATCCCGGCGACCTCTTTGCCGTCATTGAGATCAAGACCAACAACACGAAGGAGAACTGACATGGGACCGGAGTGGTGGACCGAGGCATACCTGTGGCTGGAAGAGGCTGACCCTGAGTTCAGCGACCTGCCCGACGAAGAGCAGCACGAGCGCATCCTTGACGCGATGCGCGCCTCAGCTGAGGCTTACCTCGACATGGAGAAGGAGGGCTCATGATCTCGGTTTCACGAGACGCGATGGAGCGTGCGGTCATCTATCTGGCCGCCGACCTCAGCAACGGTGGTCCGTGGTGGCTGGGCTGGGACGAAGAACAGGACGGCCCCGACCCCGACCGGAAGGCGATACTCGAAGTCATCGCCGCTATCCGGCAGGCGTTGGAAGACGGCGAGCAACTCGTCATGCCTGACGGCAAGGCCGTGCGCGTCCATCTTCCAGACCTGGGCTAAGTCCGGTTTGCCAAGTATCGTGTATGCTGTGCAAACTACGGCGGAGCTACGGACAGAGCAGATCAAGCTGACCGACAGCTATGCGAAGGCCAAGATGGCCCGAGCGATTCCCGGTGCCGTGTGGGACCGGGACGAGCGGTATTGGGTACTGCCGGTCGAAGCGATCACGCCTCGGACAGCAGCCGTCACCCTCAAACTGTTCCCGTCACTCGGCTTAGAGTGGCCGGAACTCGTCGAGGCCCGTGATGCGCTCGCGGCCGGTGTACGTCCGTTCGATAACGCGACCCCTTTTGCGACCCCGATTCAGGCACCGCTGGTTCAGGAGCGGTTGGCCGACGAGGGCGGAGGGCTGTTCGAGTTTCAGTCGCTTGACCTGGGCTACCTCCAAGCTGTCCTTGCGGAACACGGCGGGGCGTACCTGGGCTGGGAGCGTGGGCTGGGCAAGACGCTGGGAGCGTGTGCGTTGATCGACGCCACCGATGCGAAGCGTGTGCTGGTCGTAGCACCGAACACCGCAAAGGGTCCGGTGTGGGAGCCGGAGCTTGCCCGTTTTCTTCCGAAGCACAAAGTCATTGTGCTGCCTAACGCCAAAGCCAAGCGCGAACGCACGCTGCAATACGTTCGCGAAGAGTCTCCCGAGCCGTTCGTGCTGGTTGTTCACTACGAGCAGCTCGCAATCATCGGCGGCAAAGACGGTCGGGGCTGGAACAAGTTCGGCGTGTGGGACATGGTCGTAGCTGACGAGGTTCATCGCATCAAGAACCCGAAAGCGAAGATGAGTCGCGCGATCAAGAAGGTGCCGACCAAGATGAAGCTCGCGCTGTCGGGTTCGATCATCGAGAACCACGCCGAAGAGCTGTTTAGCGTTCTCCAATGGCTGTTCCCCGATCGTTACCGCTCACGCTGGCGCGATTGGAACGACCGCTACCTGGACTACACCGAGGGCGGCTTCGGCAAAGTCTTTGTCGGCATCAAGCTCGACAAGCTGACTGACTTACAGGAAGAGCTCGGCGTCTTCATGGTCTACCGCCGCAAGGAGGACGAGCTTGACCTTCCGACCCGCACCGATCAGACCCTTTTTGTGCCTCTGTCGCCGAAGCAGCGCGAGGTCTACACGCAGCTGGTTCAGACGTGCATGGCGCAGCTCCCCGATGAGTCGATCGTCAAGGCGGCGGACGGCCTAGCCATGCTTACGAAGTTGCGCCAGGTCGCAACGGGGCTTGACCTCTTGGCTGACGAGATTGCCGATTCCTCGAAGCTCGATCTTGCGGTAGACCTGATCAACGACGCCGAGGACGAGGCTTTCGTTGTGTTCTGCTGGTACAAGGCCACCGCTTACGCGCTTGCTGAGCGGCTCGGCGAAGATGCCTTCGTCGTTACCGGCAACGTCAAGCACGAAGACCGCACCGACATGATCGCCCGATTCCAGAATGGCGAGGGCCGGGTGTTTATCGGCACTCTGAGCACGCTAGGCGAAAGCGTCAACTTGCAGCGCGCAAGTCAGGCCATTCTTTTAGACCGGTCGTGGAACCCGGCGACTAACACACAGGCCGAGGACCGAATCTTTCGCATGGGGCAAGACAAGCCTGTCACGATTACTCACATCATCGCCAAAGACACGGTAGACGAGCATCGAGTACTGCCCACCATCACTAACAAGGAAGCGTTGCGGAACATGATCCTGGGGATTCGACAATGAGCGTAGTAGACGCCGTAAGAGAAGCACGTAACGCCCAGGAGGCGATGCTTGCGCTTGCCGATGCCGTCGAACGGATCGAAGTTATGCTGCGTGAGTTCACCCCTGACAGCGTGTCTGGTGAATGGGAGTCTTGGGAAGCCCCGGCTGAACCGGAGGGCATCAAAACTGAGACGGGCGCCGACGGCGAGAACGTCGTGGTGCTTCCGACCCCCTCGGCCGAGCAGTACAACGCGCGCTTGACGCTTGCGAAGAAGCACATGCACTTGGACGAAGCCTTTCCGAAGGTTGACTTTGACCCGATCGAGGTCTACGCCAAAGGCGGCCCGTCGTGGCTGTACATCTACGACCGCGATCTTGTGCTTGGCATGAGCGATTCGATCAAGCGTGAGCTGGTGCGTGACCTCATGGCCGACGATCCCGAAGCAGCGTCAGACATGGCGCGCGACATCTTGAAGGACACCCACGCCAATCCCCCACACTTGGACGTCTGATGGCTGAGCCAATGAACGAACTCGAAAAGCTGCGCGCCGAAGTTGAGGCGCTCAAAGCTCGCAAGATCGACGTAGACGATCTGCCGGTCAGGGCGCTGCGGCAGAAGATCATGTTCACCCAGGAGCCGCTCGACTCGCCCGAAGTCTTGATGCCCAGGTCGGTGACCCGTGACCTGCTTCGGGCCGATCTTGTGGCTCAGATTGACGCAGCGGCCCCGCCTCCTACGGGGGCCATGATGATGTTTGGTGGCGCGTCGGCCCCGACCGGCTGGCTGCTTTGCGATGGCGCGCCGGTAACGGCCAGCACCTATCCAGCTTTACACGCCCTGCTTGCGGCGGCTGGCTACCCGTACGGCGGCAGCGGTTCTAGCGCCAACCTCCCTGATCTGCAAGGCCGCATGCCTGTTGGGCTGGGCACGCACGCAAGCGTCAATGCGTTGGGCCTTGATGACGGCACCGTTCTTGGTAGCCGCCGCCCTGAGCACGCTCACTCTGGCGTCACATCATCTGATGCTACGGGCGCGACTGTTGATTCGGCGACGACGGGGATCAATGTGCTACACAATGCCACGGGCCTTACGGTTGTATCGGGCGGAAGCCACTCGCACACGATAACTGACCCCGGCCATGATCATTGGCGGTACGATTCGTCGGTCGGGTTTTCGCGCGCTGGTTACACGAACGCAGCTGGTTCTCACAGCCACACGACTTACGGCAACCGAGTGAACAATCGCCAGGGAAACCTTTCAGGCGGCGTGATTACGCAGATGAATCTGTCCACCGCAGGTAACACCGGTACGACTTCCTCGAACGGCAGCCACAACCACAACCAAGTAACCATTCTTTCGGACACAACGGGCATCTCGATCAACACTACGAACAGTAGTCACGGGCATAGCGTCAGCGACCCTGGACACGATCACCAGCTTACAGACCCAGGACACGGGCATACGCTGACTGACCCAACCCACGATCACACCGTGTCCGTAGGGTCCGGCGGCGGAACGGCAGACGCCCCGTCTTTCATCGTCGTTCAGTTCATCATCAAGGCTTAGACACTTACCACCCAAGAAGAACAACACGCAACACTAGGAGAACCAAGTGACCACGATCCACACCAACTCGATTGAGGACGAAGCGCGTGCGCTCCGCTCTCTGCGAGAGAAGCGCGACCAGCTCAAAGCTGAGTTCGAGGAAGCCGACGAGGCTTACAAGGGCGCAGTCGAACGGCTGTACGAGCGCATGGATGAAACCGGAGTAGACGGGTTGAAGATCGACGGCATCAACTTCGTGCCGTCGGAGACTGTCTACGCCAACGTTCAGGACCGCGCGGCTTTTGTCGAGTGGGCCCGGACGCACGACGAAGAGCTCGTCGAGGACCGGGAGCGAAAGGCTCTGCTCAACCAGCTGGTCCGCGAACGGCTCGACAACGGTGAGCCGATGCCTCCCGGCATTGGGTTCTACGTTCGAGAAACCATAGCCCAGCGCTCGTCCTAAGCGGCGATTGGCTTCTGACAGGCCGATGTGCTAGTCTGCCTGTCGTTGCCAAGCTAGGCAAACACACAACACGCAAGGAGAAACGCAACATGAGTAAGGCAGTAACGAAGAAGGAGTCCAACCTCCCGGCTCTGACCCACACCCCGGCGATGGAGATTACGGCGGAAGACGTCGCGCTCCCTCGCATGAAGGTGGGGCAGTACATGACCGAGCAGGTGAAGCAGCAGAGCGTTCAGTTCGGCGATCTGTTCGTTTCGCTTGGCGAGGACGACCCGGACCCGATCATCCTGGCTTCGCTGGATGACGAGAAGGGCGCCATCGTCCACGTGCTCGACATGTACAAGGGCAAGTCGTTGAGCGAGGGCGGAGAGCTGACCCTGTACGACTACGACGATCCGGCGGCTCCGCCGGAGGCGTGGGTGACGTACAACTACACAGTCGCCGTCCCTGAGGCGGACGACTACCTGCCGTGCAAGTGGATGCTGACCCGTACCGGGCGCACCACCGCGCAGCAGATAAACACCATCCTCAAAAAGAACGAGGCAGCTGGTCCGGCGTACGTGAACGCTTTCGAGGTTACGACCTTGAAGCGGGAGAACGCGAAGGGCGAGTTCGCTGTTCCGAGGGTCCGGCTGGTTGAAGCCGATCCGAAGAACGTCGAGATTGCCGCCAAGATGGCCGAGATGATCTCGGGTCGTCCGGCTCCGGCAGCCGCTTCGTCGGATGAACCGGCGATCTGATGCGCCGGGAACCTGATCCCAAGAACGACGTTCTGTTCTCGGTCGGCCTCGTCGCGTTCGCGGCGATGGCTGGCCTGGGGTCGGCGCTTGTCCTCTACACGCTGCTTGCGGCGGTGGGGCTGGTATGACGACTATCGCGTTTGACACGGAGACTCGTGGCCTGGCGTGGGATGACCCCGAAGAGAGGGCTTTCCTTGCGACTTGGGCCGACGAGAGCAACGAGTACGTAGCCGATCTATCAAAGGCTGATGAGGTCGAGACGTTCGTCAACGCGTTGGACAGCGCAGACGTTTTGGTGGCGCACAACGCGCCGTTCGACGTCCATCAGACGCGCGAGACAGTGGGTTACGACCCGCTGTCTCGCGCGGGTGCGCTTCACGACACGAACATCATGGCGCGCGTGGCGATGCCTGCGGGTCAGTCGCGCCCGAGCTACAAGCTCAAAGACCTAGCGCAGACGTTCGTGTCCGACGATGCAAAGGACGCCGAAGACGACATCGCTGAGATGGCGAAGTCGGCCGGGATCAAGCTCAAAGCAACCGGCGGCTACTACGACACCTGGCGCGCGTATCCCGAGGTGATGGAGAAGTACGCGCGCCTCGACGCTCGCTACACGTACGAGCTGCACAAGAAGTTTGCTGCGGAGCTCGACGGCAACGGCGCGTGGGAGTTGGAGCAGAGGGTTCAGCCGATTCTGATTGAGGCTGAGAAGCGTGGCATCGCGCTTGATCAGGACGTCGTGACCGATCTGAAAACGGAGTACGAGAAGCGGCGCGATCAGGCGCGTGCGACGCTGACTGAGTTCTTGCCCGAAGAGGCGTTGGGCGGACCCGGCTCCGAAGAGGCGCTGGCCGATTCGCTCTTGGGCCTGGGCGTTCCGCTTCATCGTAAGACGCAGAAGACCGGCAAGTATCAGACCAGCAAGTTCGCGCTTCAAGAGTTCGAGAATGACTACCCGGTGGTCGGCGCTCTCTCTGACTACCGGACGGCCGACAAGTTTCTTTCGACCTACATTGAGCCGATGCTAGGCCGCGACGTCGTTCACACGTCGTTCGGCCAATGCGAGGCTTGGACGGGGCGCATGTCTTCGTACCGCCCCAACATGCAGAACATTCCGTCTCGGGGCGGGGCACGAGTCCGGGCGATGTTTGTTCCTCGTGAGGGGCACAGCTTTGTTGTCTGCGACTACGACTCAATCGAGGTCCGCTTGCTGGCCTACTACATGGGACAGGCTGGTTATCGAGAGATGATCGCGAAAGGTCTGGACCCGCACGCTTGGATGGCGGCGCAGATTCACGGCGGCCGGATGGAGGACTACGTCAAGGGCAGCGACGGTGAGTCGCTTCGATCGCAGGCGAAGAACACGATGTTTGCGATCACGTACGGCGCAGGCGCGCCGCGTGTTGCCGACATGAATCAGATGACGCGCGAGGAAGCGAAAGCGCTGATCGCCAAGATCAAGAAGTCTTTGCCGGGCTACTACCGGCTCAATAAAAGGATTCGGGAGAAGGTCGAAGCGGAGGGTCACGTGACCACGCTCTTCGGCCGCCGCCAGCCGGTGAGTCCCGAGAAGTCGTACGTCGGACTCAATGCCTTGATCCAGGGCAGCGCAGCCGACGTCATGAAGCAGGGGCTAGTGAACGTAGCCGAGGCTGTCAAGCCTTACGGCGGCGTGCCCCTGCTGGTCGTGCACGACGAAGTTGTTGTCGAGGTGCCGACTGAGAACGCGCAACACGTAGCACAGATCACGGAACAGGCCATGACGGAGGCGTTCGAGCTGGACCCGCATCTTGCGGTGAGCGGCTCGATCGTCGACACCAACTATGCAGATGCCAAGTAAGGAGGCACATTCCGTGAGCGGAAAGATTCTCGGAGAAAAGGACGCGCAGGACTTGATGGAGCTCAGCGACGACGAGCTCAACGAGCTGTACCGACAGCAGGAGTTTGCCAAAGTCTCGACCGCCGATCAGGGCGGTTCAGAGATTCTGCCTCCTGCGTCGATCACGCTGGTCACGCAGGAGCGGATCACGTCGAGCGAGCTTCGCTCGGTCATCTACACCCGTCTCGGGGTCTACATCGAGGGCACGTGGGAGGGCCAGGACGAGGCTCAGCACGTTCTGATTCCCTGGGACCGAGTCTCGTATCTCTCCTTCAACTTCGAGCTGATGAACGAGCTTCTCGAAGCTGAGCAGGACGAGGGTGATGCCTGACCTGTTTCTACTTCTGATGCTCGCGCTGGCGATGCTCTTTGCCTGGGCGGTTGTCTCGTGACGGTACGCGTCATGGCAATCGACCCCGGCGAGCGCACCGGCTGGGCGATCGGCGAGATTGACCCCGAGGCACCCGAGCTCACGATTGTGGAGCAGGGAGTCGATCAGCTCCGCGACTTCGCGTTCCTTCTGCGAGAGAAGATCGAGGAAGTAGACGTCGTGGTCTACGAGACGTGGCGGTTGTACCCGCACATGGCGCGCAAGCTGATTGGCAACGACATGCAGCCGTCACAGCTTGTCGGAATCATCCGGTTTGTGTCCTGGCTGAACCCCGAGGTTGCCCTTGTCAGCCAGGGGGCCACAATCAAGAAGACGGCGTTCAAGACGATGCCCGACGACATGAAGCGTCGGCTGGCAAACAGCAGCGAGCAGCACGATCAAGACGCCGTGATGCACCTGTGGTTCTACTTTTGGAGCAAGTACGTTGGCTAGACAGAGTTCCCTCATTCACGATCACACGACGATCGAGACGATGCTGGCCGCGGGAGTGTCGAAGCGGCAGATTGCCAAGGAGCTTGGCGTAGCACGATCGACGCTGACTGACTATATTCGCAACCACATAGCCGTAGACAGGGACGTCAAACACGATGGCTTAGCAACGCATGTAGCTGATGGGTTCACGGAGATTCCCGTCATTGAGCGTTTTTACGGAGATGAGGGGGAGCATTACGTGTATCCGCTTGGCGACGTTCACATTGGTAGCCCCGCGTTCGCAGCCGACCGATTCGGCGAATGGATTGAGTATCTGACCGATCGGCAGGACGCGTCGATGCTGGGCACCGGCGACTTTCTCAACTCGGCGATCAAGACGTCCGTGTCAGAGACGTACGACGAGGTCTTTACGGTGGGGCAGGCCAAGCGACTGCTTCGGGACTTGCTCGAACCGCTGGCTCATACCGGCCGGATTGACCTTCTGATGCCAGGAAACCACGAGGACCGCATCTATCGGTCGGTCGGGGATTGCCCGATTCAGGACGTCTCAGACTTTTTGGAGACTCCGTATTGCCGGGTTGCCTGCATCGTGATCTACCACGTTGGCAGCCAGCGCTACGAGTTTGCGGTGAGGCACGGTACGGGCGGCGGAATGATCGGGGCTCGCGCAGGGCGCCTCGCCCGACAGGCGCAGACCGTTCTGGCTGACGTCTACGTGAGCGGCCATACGCACAGCCAGCTGGTCTTTCCCCAGGAACTTTTTGTAGTTGATGGAAACCAAGTCAAGCGGCGACGGCAGTACTTCGTTTCGTCCGGCAGCTTCTTGGCTTACGAGGAATACGCGGCGCGGCAAGGATTCGCCCCCCAAAAGATAGGTGCTCCGCGCATCCGGTTGGATGGCGAGCGCCACGACGTTCACGTGTCGATATGACGTCGGCGCGCGGAAAGGAAAGAGGACTCATGGAACACATGGACCCGGTGCTTGACGTTGCCATTGGCATGATCAAGAAGACTGATGATCTGACGTATGCGCTGCGCGATCTTGTGTTGAACACGGTTGCGTCAGGAGCGATCTCCGCGGCGGAGGCGCTGTCGTCGGTGGAGGCGGTGCTCTCAGAGGCACAGTCGGTGGCGCGTGACTCGGCTGCGGCCTGGAAGGACAGCGATACCTCAGCTGTTTGACAGTCCGTACCCCGGCTGGATTCAGACGGTAAAGATCAAGGTGCCGATGGCGCTTGCCCTCGGACTCTACGAGCATCTCACCGACGACCAGCTGTTCAACCACTTTTGGGACATCTCTCACGAGTGCGAGAGGCGTCAACTCGATGTCGAAAGCGGAGAGCGGATCGTTGCGGACTAACCTGGCTTTGATTGGCAAGATGGGGTCCGGCAAGTCGGCTGTTGCCAACGTGCTGTGCGACTCTTACGGCTACCGCGCAGAGCACTTCGCGCAGAGCTTGAAGGACGTGGCGCGCCATATATGGGGCGAGGGTGCCGAAGTCAATCGCGACTACTTGCAGCGCTTAGGCGTGCTGGTCAGGACGATCGACGAGGCGGCCTGGGTCAACATCTTGGTTCGCCGTCTGGAAGAGCTGGAATCCGAGGGCACGCCGGTCGTCATTGACGATTGCCGTTTCCCAAACGAGTACGAAGCGCTCGCTAAGCGGGGCTTCATGTTTGTGGAAGTGTCGGCGCAAGAGTCGCGCCGCGTCGATCGGCTTCAACGAATCGGCAAGCTCTCGGACTTGGAGCAGCTGACCCACGAATCGGAGACGGCGCTAGATGACACAGAGCTGTTTCCGCGGGACTTCGAGATCGTCAATAACGGCGACTTGGGGGCGCTTCGTGAGCAGGTTAGCGACGTCGCGTTCAGGCTTGAAAGCCGTGTCTAGCCCGTCGGTCTACCTTGCTGGGCCCATTACGGGCCTGACCTGGGATGAGGCGGAAGCCTGGCGGCTGCCGGATTCGCAGACCGCTACGACGATTGCGCGATACGGCGGCGCGGTGCTGAATCCGATGCGCGACCAGCACAAGTGGGACACGGGCGGCCCGTTGCCCGACAACTTCGATGGCTCGACCGGCATCCAGGAGGACTTTCGGATGATCGAAGAGTGCTCCGCCATTCTTGCCAACTTCGTTGGGGCCAAAGCCGTGAGCCTCGGCACTATTGCCGAGCTCGGCTACGGCTACGCCATGCACAAGCCGATTGTCGTTGCGATGGAGCCGGACAACATTCACAACCACGCGTTCATTCGGGAGATGGCGACCACGATTCGGCCTACGCTGGTCGGAGCTGCGAGCGCCGTTGGTTTCCTGATTGAGACGACGCCTGTCTACCGCGATGCCGTCGCAGTTCCTTACGCCTAAACAAGTCGCGGAAGCTACGCAGCTTTTGTATAGGAGAGGAAATCGACGCGACTGACAGAGCCAAGTTTCGCTCAACCAAGCGAAACGCGTGTACTCAGAACGACCTACGTGACCGCTTAGGACGCCCCCGTTGTGTCCGTTTTGTGTCCTTCTTGCGCTTAGCTAACTGCGACGCGCGCGACTGATTGCGGTGCCGCACGTTGCCGTTCCGGCGGGGCACTTCACCAAGACGACCAGCGCGCGCGATACGGGCGCGCGTCGGTATGAACGTTGCCGCCTGGGTAGATGCCAATGCCGTTGTTCGCCCATATCGTGTTCACTGCGGCCAGGAACTTGTCGCGGCCTACTCGGCTGATCAGGCTGACGTCCCAATCGCAGGCGTCAGCGGCCATGTGCCGAGACTGACTTGCTCCCCCGACGGCGGCGTTGTGGGCCGGTGAGCGGTAGTAAGAGAGCGCGCCGATCGGGCGGTCACCAAGTCGATGCCTAAGCCGCTCGCACTTGAAAGCCTGCCTCTGAGCGTTAGCGCGGAGTGCGACCGGCACCGCCGTGCCGTCCTTGCTGGCCCACTCGTCCTTCGTGAAGTTAGGGCTCATGTAGCCGTGCCGCCAGCAGAACCGCTTGAACTTGGCCGAGCGCTGAGCGAGCTTGCCCCAGGGGTGCTTCCACATGTGGCGGAAGGGGTGGAGCTTGCCGTGCTTGCCGGGGAACTTAGCCATTCTTGACGGCCTCGTCGTAGCTGTCCAGCAGATCGGCGAGCTCGTTTGCCTCCGCCTTGTCGGCCGGAACGGTGAAGTGCCTCGCTATGACAGCGGAAACCGCGCCAACAGCCGCGACGACCTCAGTCGGCAGGCCAATGACCGCAACGACGGCGGTCACCAGGGCGGCGGCAAAGATCGGCTCGTGGAGGAAGGCTTTTGCGATGGCAGTCAATCAGTCAATCCAATGGAGTCGGTGTCCAGAGTTATTGTCTCACGCGGTATCTCTTCCGTGGAAGAACTTTTGCCCCGCGCCGACCACACTAGGTACACCAGCAGCAGTGTGTTGAGGCTGAGTAGGGCGGATTCAATCATTAGCCGGTAAGGATTGTAAGAATGGCGATCGCAATAGTGACTGCCAGAGTCGCCAGCGCACCGGCCACTGCGCCCAGCGTGCGGATCAGGTCGGTAATCCGCTGGTCGAGCTGGGCGGTGTCTTTGGTCTGCTCAATCTGCATCGTCTTGATGGACGCGATGTCGGACTTCATAGACGACGCTTCCTGTTCGAGCGAGTACACACGACTGTCAAGGGAAACGGCACTCATGCGTCCTATTTTACTAGCTGCCTAAGTCTCCGTTTGAGCTCTTCCGGCAGCAGATCACCAGGCACCGTCAGGTCAAAGTCGTCACTCGAAACACGGCGGCCAGCGTTACCCGACACGTCTAAGTACGGCTCGTCATCGGCGGCGTCGGCCTGCTCGTCAAGTTGGAGGTTGCCAAACAGCGAGTCACTTAGCGGGATTGAGCTGGTTTGCAGGACGCCCTGAGAGTCGAGGTACTCAAACAGGCCGCCGCCTGCGGTACCGCCACCACCTCCACTGCCGGAGTACCCGCCACCACTGCCAAACGATTGCAGCCCGGACAGCACGCCCTCACGTATGACGCCGCCGGTCGTGTCGAATACTTTCTCGCCGCGGCCGGGGTTCTCCACGGCTACGTGTACGTGGTCTTGATGATCGCCGTCGCCTTTCCATAAAAACTCCAACGTGTGTCCATTCGGTGATTCGACTTCGAGATAGCCAACTTGACCGGACGCCAGGGAAGCCGCTTGCTCTTTGGTTCCGCCTGCGGCCAAGACGGCAGCGTAGGCGATTGCGTCTCCACGCAGCTCGCTTTCAGGCGTCCCGCCTGCTGATTGTGCGAGAGCTCCGATGTCCAGGGCGCCGCCTTCACTGTGGTTAGAGTCGTAATCCGTGCCGCGGTAGGCGCTGGTGATCTGCAAAGGCTCACCGCCAACCCACTTGGAGATCATGTAACCCAGCCGCACGATGTCGGGGTTGAGCTGATCAGGCGACGTGCCGTTGACCCAATCCATACGCGGCTTGCCCTTTGGCTTGTTGGGCGGCCGCCAAAGCGTCGGCTTCTTGTACTTTCGGGGGCCGCCAATGTAGAGGCCCAGCTCGTCGGCCTTCTTTTCGAGCTTGTCTAGTTCCCGTTCCAGGGGCTTCGTGTTCTTGTTCGGCTTCTTTGACACTTGGATGCCCTCGAACTTGTCGAGGAAGTCGCCGGTGCCCCACTGCGAGCTACCGATGTAGGCCGCCTGCTGTTGTGCGGACTGATCCACGGTGCCCATGATTCCGAGGATGCTGGGCGAGTTGACGAATAGGTCGTTTTTTCCTTTGAGCCCGTCGGCGGTGTACTTAGCTGCCTGCTCTGGCGTTCCGTATAGCTCCGGGGCTTCCCAATGTGGGCCGATGTTCAACCAGTTGTTGTAGCCGCGCTGAACGTACTTGGAGTACGACCAGCCCTGTTCGGCTCGCACCCAAGCACCGACCATTAGCGGATCGAGGCCCGTCTGTCGAACTAGCTCTTCGGCAAAGCGGGTCATCTCAGGCGATAGCGACTCGTGCCGGATCGTGACCCCGCCTTTCTGTCGTATCTGCTTACGCAGCTGACGAATCCGCTTGACGATCTGCTTACGACGCGCCTCAGAAGTCTTGGGCTTGGTGTTTAGAATCTTTTCGTCGGTCTTGTCCGGGGCGGTGCGGGTCGGCGGCTTGTTGGTGGGCGCCGAAACGGTTGCGGTGCGGCCGTAGATGTTGTCCACGATAGCCTGAGCCCTGGCCGACACTTCGGGCGTAACGGCAACGTCAAGCGATCGACCCGATGGCAGGTTGAGGTCAAGACCACCCAGCTCAAACGACAGGTCTACTTTTGGCTTGTCTTTCTTGTCCCGGCCTTGTGCACGGTCAAGCGCCTTCTCGGAGGGGCTTTGGTAAGCCTCTTCTTCGTCTTTGGTCGAGCCGTTTCCTGACCAGTCAATCGCACCCATCCCCGAGGAACCAAGCGACAGGTCGTACTTGACGGGGGAGTCGGCCTTGGACTTGTAGAACTCTGGCCCTAGCTCGGGAATGATTGACCAATAGCTCTTCGGCACTTTGTTGTCGATCAGCCACTTTCGCGTCTCGCGATCGAACTTGGCGAACTGTTTATCGCGCCACTTGTTGTCGTCGTCGTTCTTGACTCGTGGCAGCTCTTGGGAGAGGTTCAACCGCTCGTACCCTCGGGCCATCAGCATCTCGATGTAGGCCAGGTCGAGCCGCTCGTTTTGACCGAACTCGGCGTTCTCAGGCGTGACGTAGATGTTGAGCCCCGTCAGCAGTCGGCCAGCTGGTCCGCCGACAGTTGAACGGAAACGCCCCTGATCCTGTTCAGACGGTACTCGCTGGTTGAAGTACGACGTACCGCGACCGGCGATTGGGGCGAGATTCATAGCGACGTTGAGCGCCCAGGGCAACATCGGCCGCCCTTCACGATCTTCGAGCAATACGTCGCCCAACCCAGCAGCCTGCGCGATGCCCTGAATGATTGAGGCGGTGCCGCTCGGCTCGAACTTATCCAACTTACGCCCGGTCAGCATGTCTTGCCGGGTGACTGCCTGCGTGACCGTAGTGATTACCGGGTTACCTAGCGCGAAAACGGGGCGCACCAGGTCTTCGATGCTGCGGCCACTGAAAATGCCGTCAATCAGCGTCAGGTCGGCCCAGGGAGCGCCAAAACCGATCGCAGCTGTATGACCGTTCCAGTTAGTTACGATCGGCGCGTAACGCGTCAAGTACTCCGGTAGCAATCCGTCAAGTTTGACCTGGCCGCTCATGTCAGGCAGCCAGGGCGCGATCTTTGACCAGTCCTGGTTGATTGGGCTGCTGCCTTCCGCAATAGCGCCGTACGTGTAACCAATCGCGTTGAAGAAGCCCGGACGCAGCGCAATCTGCATCAGCTGCCTCGGAATGTTCTTTCTGTACCAGGTGTAGAAAAGGAACAGGTTCCGAATGACGGTGCGCTCGCGGAGGGTCAGATCGCCGTAGTCAAAGTGCGTCTGAACCATGACCATGAGCGAGTCCGCTACGTCGCCGTTGTTTCGGCGCATGGCCTGCATGAACGTCATAAAGCGCACCGTGTCTTCACGAGCCGATGAAAACGACTGAGCTCCCCGGCCGATCTTTCCGGTACGGCCGAGCCCGAAGAATCCGCCCTGGGCTTTCGGGTTGGCGATCTGTGCGATCTTGCGAACCGGGGTGCGCCACGAGGCAGCGATTGGGGCGCCCTCCATGTAGCGCGTAGCGTCAAGCATCAGGTCGGCGACCTGCAAGTTCGACCTGCCGCCAAACACGTCCATCATCAACAGGAAGTCCTCGTTCTTCATGCGTCCGATGCCAGGAACGTTGATTGTTCCGGAGAACGGCAGCTTGCTCAGCGGGGCACCGAACCACTTGGACATGCGTGAATCCCGCCCGAGCGCCAGGGCAAACAGCTTGGCGTTTGCGATCGGGTGCATTAGCACTCCGGTGTCGGTCTGCATCGACATCAGCAGGTCAGAAATCTGGTTGCGGACGTGGAACGCGGGGAAGTACGAGGTGACACCGGCTCGGAAGTTGCTCATGAACTTCTGCCAGA
>Ga0099848_1000045_pt1 | contig 42113 bp, 27 predicted proteins | sample CB_VirMetaG_3_FD_78179 | JGI IMG/M metagenome (GOLD analysis project Ga0099848, IMG submission 78179) | Freshwater to marine saline gradient viral communities from Chesapeake Bay - CB_1508_1S Viral MetaG | ecosystem: Environmental > Aquatic > Marine > Coastal | place: USA: Chesapeake Bay...
AGCCTAGCATCGGCGGGGGGTACCGGGGGGATGGCTGGGATTGCGTATGTATGTGTCCCCTTGTGAATTCCTGACCCCTAGTCGATTTCCTGGGTATGCCTGACCCCTGGTCGATCTAGCTATGCACTGCCTATGTCCTCCTATCATCCATTATGTGGATATAAGATATGGATATATCACTATGGTGTCAGCTGCCATACGGGAGACACGCCTAGGACATCCCACGCTGTAACGTGGGAACCTAGCAACTCCCGACACGCTAAGGAATACCTAGGAATACCTATCACTGCTATGAATACCTATATACCTATATACTTTCTTCTTCTCTTCTATATATTCACAGTTAAGGACTCCTAACCATCCAATATTCGGATAATGGATATACCACAGGAGAATACCGACCTATTATCTCACTATCCTCCAAAGCTGTAATTGGCGTATAAGCGTTTCAAAAGGGCTCTTTCTAGCTCAGGGGTATGGAGACTAGGGTTAGGGCCAAACAGGATGCTAGGACGCAGCACAGAGGATCCTAGGGCCTTTCAGGGGTATTCCTAAGTATGTCCTCCACCTCCTCAGAGGGGCTTCCCAGGATATACCCAGGAAGCCCCTCAACCAAGGAGATTATCGAAGTAGGTTAGCTAGACCTGATGATGGTCCTCTATCCTCTCTATCCAGCATTCTAGGGACAGAGCCCTGCTTAGGCTGCTGGGGTTGAGGGGTAGTGGACCTAGCAGGCATGGCGGGTAGTGGCGGCATCTGTACCTCGCTGAGACCGTGGGGAGATTCATCAGCATCAAACCACTTCATGTATGATGCATCCTCCATTGGAGGGTAGGAGAATCCCTTAGCGTTCCTGGCGGAGCCAACAGTCAGCCCGACATGGGTAGCCTTCCAGAGATCACCGACATTGACTAGGTTCTTAGCTGCCCTGACGGTCTGTCCTAGGGGCAGAGCATTCAGGGGAGATAGATCAATGGCAGTCTCTAGGAGGTTTCCTGCGGCGGTACCCATCTTAGAGGAGTCTCCCTCTCGGTAGGCAGTACCCATACTACCTACACCACGGGAGACCTGACCGTATAGCTTCTGAGCCATACCGATAGCTGGGCTACGGAATGGAGTAGCTGGGAAGCTACGCTCAGAGGCGCCATAGGCCCTCATGATTGGATTACCTACCAGATCACGAACATAGGAACCGAATGCCCCAAAGATGGGACTACCAGTACCGTACATAGCTAACATCTCTACTACATCTTCTTCAGTAGGCATACGAGTGAGCTTCTCTAGAGCCTTCTGACGATCTTCCTCTTCCTTACCAAACAGTACCCGCTGGGCATTGCGGTTGAAGTACTCCATGGCAACTAGGGACGTTAGCACACCAGCAGTCATCAGAGGACCACGAGCGGTAATACCATTGCCTACTAGAGCCTGATACGCAGCCATAGGATAACTTAGCATTTGGAATAGAAGATCAGTCCATGGGTTCATGCCTTGGAAGCGCATGGTCCCACGAAGTTCAGGGGACAGCTCATTAGTGAAGTACATGATGAACTGGTTAAGGCTCGGAAGGATCTCTCCGTCGATCTCCGCTTGGCGGCTACCGGCGGTCTGAAGAGTACCACCCATGGCAGTTTCCATGAGGTTAGTACGCTCAGTATCAATCAGAACCCGTAGGTCATTCATGTTAATATCCCTACCTGCGGTGGTGGGAGTAAACCCACCTAGGTCCATCAGTCTCTTGATTAGAGCACCATCTCGGCGAAGTAGTCCTGACTCAGCAGCATAGACTGCTAGCTGCTTAGGAATACCCAGCTCTCTGGCAATACCGACGATACCTTCGGTGGTAATCTCACCTTCGGCACCAACTCGCTTGGCTAGGTCAATGAGAGCACCGGAGTGCTTCATCAGGGTAGCCTTGGCTTGGTTGGAGCCAATCTCTCGAACAGCATTCGTTACAGGATGCATGAAGGACATGGTACCTGTCAAATCGGCAGTTGCCCCAGTCAGTGCCTCGATGTAGTTGACCAGCTTACGAGTGAAGCTAGGATCAAGAGCATCGGCCTGACCGGCAGCTCGAATGTTCTCAGCGTGTGCCTTCATTCGGTCCTTAAGAGTAAAGAGAAGTCGGCTCTCCTCTAGGCCCTCTCCACCTGCACCGAAGCGAGATAGAGCGGTAGAATGGAGGTTAGAGAAACTAAATACCATATCATCAACAGACTCACGAATGATTCGAGTGTCCATACCCATGGAAGCCATGAACCGTTCTAGTGGCTTGAACTGGACAGCAAACCCCTGAGCAGCCCGTAGGTATGCTCCAAGGATCTGGCTGGTGTTGTGGACCATCTTGAATGGGTTCAGGCCAGACGTACGAAGTACGGCCATTGGGGTTTCAACGAACAATACTGACATAGCGAACTTGGCACCAAGCATAGAGTAGGATAGGTTTTGGATAATCCGGCTTCCTTGTGAGAAACTCTTATCCTTTGCAGGGTTGAATCCTCTGGCGCGCAGATAGATCTCCTTCATGCCCTGCATCCACTCATTGACTTCATCAGTCTGCTTCTTGGTCAAAGTCCGTGGAATGCCATTATCATCACGCATTAGGTTCCTCTCAAGGGACCGTTGCATGTGATTAAACATATCTGACATACTAACACCCTTCTCTCCGGTCAGCTGGTTAATACCCTTCTGAACACGGATGGAGGCAAGTGTAGTATCTGCATACCGCATGAGTCCTTCAGCTGAGTTGGTTGCTTCAGCGAAGAGATCGGCCAATGCCTCACCGCCCTCAATGTCAAAGTCCATGTCATTAAAGGTTCGGTTATGGAAGTTGCCGATATTCCCTAGAACACCAATACGTTCATCAATGGACTCGGTAGCGTTGGAGAAGGAAGTCTTGAATCGACCACCAGCGTGGTCAAGGTAGTGACGACCTACTCGCTCTAGAGCACTGACAGGAGCTGCTCCCTCAGCCTCAAGCATAGCCTTAAAGGCAGGACTAAGAAGACCAGTATCACCGTTCACAGCATCAGCATAAAGCTTAGCTAGTGACTTACCAGTAGAAGCAAGGCGGTGGTTCTTGTTGAACTTACCACGCTCAATCTTACTGATCTTACGACGGTTGAGGTAGTCCTCAGTTTCCTGCTCAAGCTTAGTTGGCTTACGGGGCTTCTCAGGCTCCTCGCCTGGACCCTTCTTGGTCTTAGGTGGCTTGGAGGGTGGCTCGCCTTCTCCGCCTGCTGGAGCAGTACGGCGATCGAGCTCAGCCTTGGCTTCCTTAAGACGCTCACGTTCCCAAGGAGCAAGCTTAACCTTACGACCACGAGAACGCTTGATAAGATCATCAGCAGTAGCTAGAAGCTCATCATCAGTGAGTTCAGCAACTGGCTTGGGAGGAGCAGTACGTCGTTCGATCTCAGTATTAGCTGACTTTCTAGCAGCCTTTTCCTTCTTAGTTAGCTTCTCTCCTCTACGAGAGCGCATCTCTAAGTTATTGGTAAATGCTACTAGTTCTTCATCATTAAGGTCTTCAATAGCACGAGGAGTTGGCCCTTCCATGTCCGCAAAGATACGTTCCATGTATTCATTGTCATCTTGTACCCGTCCTTCAGCTTCAAGTCTAGCCAGAGCATCTTCCTCATACCTAGCTCTAAGATCTTTATCGCTAGGACGAGCGAAGTCATAAGCATCACCATCCTTCGTCCTAACAGGACCAATTCTAGTGCCAGGCTCATCTGGAATATTAGGAACACCACGCATTTCAGTTTGGGTCCTAATTTCAGTAGAAGCCGGAGCTTCAGGCTTTACCTTAGGAGTTGGCGTCTTTACATCGACGGGCTCTACAATTGGTTTTCCTGTAAAAGCACTATACAGATTAGAGGGCTCTCCGATAAAATTAATTTCACCATTTAGCCTAAAATCAGAAGTGCTATCAGAAAAGATAACAGCATCATATCCTTGTTCCTTTAGCTCTGCCAAAGAAAGCTTTGGCTTTGCGTGTCTAGGTCCGGCCCAATATGGTTTCCTAATGTCAGCAAAAACAGCAACCATTTGAGGTGCATAAGCAGTTTTGTCTGATAGAGGAGCTTGAGTAGCATAACTAGATGCTTTTGAGGAATCTGAAGTAAAGAATAGGCCATTTCTTCCAAGATGCGGATTCGGGTCACTAAATTCAAATGTTTCTTGAATACCAGAGCTAGTGCTTCCACGGAAAAGAGGAACAGTAATAACACTATCAGAGAGTTCTTCTGTTAAGCCTAGTCTATCAACTAAGGCTGGATTACCTCTTAACCCTTCATAATTTAATGGCATTCCGCCATTTCTAGATCTTGGATTAATAGCCCATTCATATAACCAGTCAACAACGCTTGTGGCATCAAAGTACATTTCATCCGGATCATATTCCCAGGCATCAATACCCTTGTTATTAAAATGCCTAGATTCCTTTATTGCTAAGATTTCACCAGCGTCTAGTTCTTCTCCGTTTAAGCCCCTTAAATAAGTTTCCCATAGCAACTTATTTTTACCAGCATCATCTAAAGCTTCCCATTCATTTGGAAGTTTAGGAGTTGGCGCCTCAGGAACCTCATCAATAATCTGCTGTAGATCATCAGATGCCTGACGCATAGGACCAACCATTTCTGGGGTACCTAATGCCTCAGGTTCAGCAGCCTTCTGTGCCTTACGCTTGTAGAAGTACTCAGCTGCCTCACGAGAGAAGGTAACACCTTCACCCGGATTAGGCTGATCCCATTCAGAGTTACGGCTCATGAAGGCTAGGACGCTATCACTGCTATCAATGATCTCATCTAGCTCTTCCTGTGAGAGACGAGTATACCCCGGCACACCGAGGAACTCTGTGTCTGGTGCATTCTGATAAGGAGTAATAGGTTCACCAGTAAGATCACCCTTGTTCCCTACAGATGTCTCAGCCACAGCCTGCTGAACAGCATCACTGTCAGCAATCTCGTTATCAGCAATACGACGCTGAATCTTAGGACGAGCCTTCTCTACTGCGGTATCAATGGCCTGAACAGCTACCTGCTCCTTTTCGCCCTTGAACTCTCTAATTACTTGTTCAGCTGCTTTTTTATTCTCTTGATTAAGAGGACCACGCTTAGAGTTATGGGCCTTGACATTTGTTCGAGAAATGCCAGTCTCTTCTACTACAGCATCAATGATATCATCAGTAAGAGGATAGACTCCTGAATCGTTAGGAACTAAGCCACGCTTGACGAAAGCGTCTTCAAGAAGCTTAGCATCATCAATAGCCTTAAGAGCCTTCTTGACTGTCTTATCCTTGGACAGGCGTGCTTCAGTAAGCTTACGCGACAGTAGCTCAGCCTGCTCAAGTGCTATGGCTTCTTCTTCAGGAGTAGCAGTCTTAGCTGCTGGAGCCTGTTCGATAAAGGACTTGCCCTCTGCATCTTCTCCAGAGACACCTCGCTTGGCGCGATCAAACACTTCTCTGTTAGCACGCTTAGCAGCCTTGGCCTCATTTAGTGCCTTGGTAATTAGAAGATCAACAATCTGATCATCATCCATACCATCAAAGGTAGACTTGATTCCACGGCCTGGAGTGGTACGGATTAACTGCCCCTCTTCTTCAGAGAGTTGTTGAAGAATTCCAGCAACCGCATCAATCTGATACGGCTTAAGGGCTCGCTCTTCGCTAAGGCCCTCAACACGAGCAAATACCTTGGTACTGATTTCTTCAGCACGAGACATTGCAGTTTCCTGAGCCTTAGGCTTAGCAGTCATGGAAGTCATGTGCTCTGTTAATTCAGTAACAGACTCATCAAACTGCTTCTGAGCACGCTGCTTATCCATAGCCGTAGCACGAGGATTAGCCTCAGTCTTCTTAAGCTTTTCTTCAGCCTTGTCAGCCTTACGCTTTAGGAAGGCAAGTCTTTCATCGGGAGCTAGCTGACCAGCTCTACCTAACTCATCTAGATCAACCAGCTTATAAGCATCGATCTCCTCAGCAACATCCACGCCAAAGAGACGCATGATACGATCCGAGGCTGCCTCGTCTGGCTGTGAATCATAGATAGCACGAATGATCTGCTTAAGACCAGACCAGTTTTCCTTACCCATGATCTGCTCACCCATACCGGCTGCTTCATCACCTAGAAGAGCCACATCGCCAAAGAGCTTCTTGTAGAACTTTCCAAACTTACTTAGGAAGGTTCCCAAAGTACCTCGGCGAGCAGTTACTACTTGGTTACGAAGCATGGTAGCTTCAGCAAGTGCAGCAGTAAACTCATGGACATTACTCATGGCATATTCAGCATCTACACCAATCTGCTCAAATAGCCGTCGAATAGAATTCTGACCATTCTTTGCTTGGTTATAGAGAGACTGAATTACACCCTGCATTCGAGGAGAAGATGACAAGAAGGCAATGTGAGAGGTCTCATGGACCAGAGTTAATGCCGCATTGACAGCACGATCATTACCTTCGCCTGCTAATTCTTCCAGCTTACGGAGACGGATAATACCATCTTCCTCAGCAATGCCTAAGAATCGTTTTGCTAAGTTATCAGAGATATCAATACGAGTAAAGCTCATGCCACCCATCTTGTGAGGATCAATATCCACAAAGGCTAGGCGAACAAGCTTTGCTGCGGTTTCATCTAGGAACCCTTCAGCTACGAGTGCATCGAGACGATGACTAAGTGCTGCGTGTCCTTCTGATAGGCCATCAAAGGCATCGCGATCATTGACATACTTGATCTTCTGGTTTGCATTCATTGGCTTACGGCGAACACGAGGTGCCGTATCCGATAGGTTTACTTCGGCAGCCCGAGCAAGAGCTCGCTGTCGCATAACCAGAGCATCGTCAATATCATCCTTTAGAGCTTGAACACTAAGGCCAGTAGCCGCCTCAATCTCTTCTGCTACGTCATCAGAGACACGAGCAAGAGTAGAGCGAGCATTCTCTAGACGCTTGATAGTTTCATCAAGACCGAGAACGCCACGAGCTACGGCAGACTCAGCACCAGCTGACTCTGCGGATCGGCCTAGTGGTAGGCTCATGCTGTTACCAAAGATCTCACCAACCTCATCAGCTACCCTCATAACATCAGCCATGTTTGCTGGATCATCAATAAGATCCATAGCATAGTTAATGTCTGAACTGACAGCAGCTGCACGACCAGCAGCTGGAGTTGCTGCTTCGGGGTCTAGTTCCTCAAGCCCGGCAAAGCCACGCTTGACAATCATTTCTGCAAACTCACGATTGACATCAATGTCATCAGAGATATGCAGAGGTGAGTCCTGTGGTACATCAAACTTCTTGTTTACCAAGCGACGGCCAAGAGCATCATGCTCACTACCCTTAGTGATGCGAATCCAGCCAATAGACTCTAGAACTTCTAGGTCTAGGGCAGCTCCACCACGGAGTAGCTGATGTCGTCGAATCTTAGTAAAGTTATCAATGAACTTACTAGCCCGCTCTGCGGATAGACCACCACGGATATGATGAGGAATATAGCGGGTTGCACTAATGCCAGTTAGCGGAGACCCAGCTTCTGCTGCTTCCTCGATTGCCATAGCCATGACATTGGTGTATGCTCGCTGAGCGGCATAGAGATCTGCACGAAGAGCTTCTTCTCCGCCTAGGTTTTCATAAGCACGTAGCAGTGCCTCTGGAACCCCAGCTAGATCGAACTCACCGGGCTTACCGACTAGCCTGCCTAGCTGACGTTGACGAAGGAAGAAAGTATCAAAGAGAGAGTAAGGCTGTTCGCCTAGCTTTCGTCGAAGACTCTTCGAGAGATTTAGGAAGGGAACTGCTTCTCTAGCAGCACCTTCAACAATAGACTCAATTGACATGAAGTCAGTAGAGTTACTAAAGATACGGTTACTTACATGCTGCCCAGTAATCCAGTTCGACATACCACGAACAATCCTGTTTCGGTGGCGGAATAACCTGTTCTGGGCAATAGGCCATAGAGAAACCGATGCCATAAGCCTTTCCATGCGAGCACCAATAGTGGTCTCACGGAACATGCTATTAAACCAAGCTCGTGACCGTGAGCCCTCACCAACACTGACAGCATCGGGTGAGCTACGGAGAATAAGCTTATCAATAGCGGCTCCTAGGATTTCATCTTGCTCAAGTCCTGTACGCGCTGAGAATGGAATATCACTCTTGATACGCTCAAGAACACGAGCATAGGCTTCTTCGGCATCAAAGTCAATACCGAGCTTCTTGTTGACTTCCATGAACCTCTTCTGCATACGAGTAGCAACCTTTTCAAGACGGCGTAGAGCCTTCTCGTCTCCGCGCTTCTCAGCCAGCTTTGCAGCTCGCTTAGCAAGAGAACGAAGCTTTGTACGAAGATCCTTAGCTTCTCGAATAGCTGCAACAGCATTAGAGGTTTGTAGGAAGTTCTCAACATTAAAGGCTGGTGGTGTACTATCAAGCACACGCATACCCTCGCCCTTTGAGATAGCTTGAATAGCAGCACGAGCATCAGGCATCTCTGCATCGAGGGCCTTGATTGCGGTAGCATCGCCAACAATAGCCTTATACCTACTAGCATACTGCATCAGTCGCTTAGCACTAATACCTAGATCCTGAGCCGCCTTGATAGTTGACTCATTACGGAGAAGGTTAAGAGCATTCTCTACACGAAGAACTTGCTTCAAGAACGAGTCTTCGGTACGAGCCTTTGTTCCAGTCGCCACAATAGAGTCAATCTTACGGTTAAAGATAGCTAGCTCTTCGGCAGGTAGGTTGCCCTTTTCGTTGACAAGACGCTGGACTGACTTCATTAGCTTCTCGTCGTGAAGACTCTGAGCATAGTCAGTAAGCTTCTTAAGATTCTTAGGAGTAATAGTACCGTCCTTAAGGGCCTGCACAAGAGTCTTTAGCTCTGTATGCTGGGCGTCAGTTAGAGGACGAAGACCACTACCGCCTACAAACCTAGCTTCTACTTCCTTCATGTTAGCCGTAACAGCAGCATCAATCTGCTGGATACGAGCATCAGCAACATCACGAAGAAGCTTTCCGCTATCATCATAAAGATCTGCGCCAAACTTAGCAGCATGTTCTTTAGATGCACGGAAAGCAGCACGGACAACTTGATCAAACTCTTCTGCTGCAATCTGACCGCCAGCTCCTAGTCGTCGCTGAATACCGTAGACAAGATCTACAGCAGCAGCTGGCGATAGGCCATTCTCGGCTAGTACATGAGAAGAGAATAGAGAATCAACTAGAGTCGAGTGGCTTGCTCCTTCAGGTACAACTACCATGTTAGGAATAACCTCGGCAATAGCTTCCTTAGCCTCGACCTCACCTCGGTTAAGGCGAATAGCAAGACCTCGGTTTTCGATATTAGAGAAGATCTGAGCACCCTCTACCTCAGCGACAGTAGCTTCACGCTCTGCGAGGCGACTCAGTGCTCGGCTCATTGAAGCCTCACCAACGATACCCGTAGCTGCAATATCCTCAGCTAGGTTAGTAACATGAGTGCTTAAGCGGCCTAGACCACGAATGCTTGGGCCAACACCACCAACAAGACCTGCCAAACCGGCACCTCCAATAGCACCCAGACCTCCGTAGAGTAGCATGTTATTAGTAACACCATTCCAGTCTAGCTCCTCCTGAAGGCCGCCAACGATAGCCTGAGACTGTCCAGCGATGCCTACAGCGTAGCCTTCTGTCAAACCGGCAGTCAGACCGTCTAGAGCTGTCATGGACATAACACGACCAAGAGAGGTAGTTGTAGTAGCAGCTCCAGCACTAAACACAGCACCAGTTGCCATACTGGCTCCTACACCGCCAACAACGGACGGAATAAGGAAATACATAGCAAATGGGTCATTTCCTACATCTACTTTAATAGTATCACTAAAGCGACGAGTCCAGTTAGCCCAGCCATCATGCCAGCCTTTTTCAAAGATCATTTCACGAGAGTTAGTAGCTGCTAGCTCAGAGACAACTCGCATTGCCTCGGCAGAGTACTTATACTCGTTCTGCATATAAGGGAGAACCTCGCCGTCCTTATCCCGAAGGAAGGTATCTTGTCGGTAGCCAGCAAACTCTAGGCTCTTACGGGTATCTTCAGGGAGCCGATCCCAGGCAGTATCTGCCCAGTTGCCACGCTGCTGAACAGAGCCCATGGCTTCATCGAGGAAGTCTGGACCAACAGTTACAGCAAGAGCCTTAACCTGCTCTAGGACTGCCAGAGGATTGAGATCCTTTGGGTTATTAATGAGAGCATGAAGGTTACGGATTGTTTCCTGCTGAGCTTGTTCATACACATAGACCTTAAGAGCATCCTGATTGAGACCACGGTCTTCACCACGGGCTCGGATTTCATCAAAACTATCAAGATTGAACTGCTTAAGGTCGTCTTGGTTGATAGTCCCAGTCTGACGAGCTAGATCAATAGCTGCATCCATAAGCTCTTCATCCTGAATAATTTCCTCAGTCTTCATTCCTCTGAAGCTACCCGGAGCAATATCATTGATTGCTGCTACGAGTGCTGGCTTCCAGTCCGAGCGATTAGGGTTACGCTCTGCGTTGAAGAAGTTAGGATCTCGGCGGCCAGCTAGAAGACGGGCAGTACGTAGAATATTACCACGACCTTCGTAGAAGTTCTTATCTTCACCAGCCTTGCCAGCTTCATTGACAGTAGTACCGGGGCCTACGCCAAGCGGTCCCCAGCTGTATAGATCCTTTTGCTCCCGCTTGGCATTCTCTTCGCTATAGATTTCAGAGAACTGAGCCTCTACTAGATCAGAGGGAAGGTCGGGAAATAGACTTGTAAACCATGTCGATGCCTGCCGTTGTCTGGCAAGAAGCATTTGCTTATTACCAATACCAGCTACATTAACACCGAGCATACCATTTAGTCCGGCATCATTTGAAGCCTTTGCGGAAACCATCTGCTCGGAAAGAGCTGGAGTACTAAATGCCTCAGGATCCTTCGCCTGAAGCAAGGCAAGATCAAAGCTAGTACCAATAAGAGTACCGCCTCGGCCATCAGAAATAACCTGAGGTTGTTCGGTACCACGAATACCACTGCGATAAGGAGAGAACATAGATTCTAAATTCTCTTGTTCCTCCCGAGTAACACGATTAGAATAAATAGCCATTGTAATCCTTTCAGTTGGGGTTCTTGCGAAGCCATACTAAAGTAAAAGAAAACCCCCAGCCCCCGTTAAGGGACTGAGGATTAAAAGGTTAGTTTCGTACTGCACGTCCTCCTATAAGAATAACGTCAGTAGTTGGATCTTTAGTCATTTTCTTATGATCTTCTTGTCGAAGCTCGGTACCATTCCGTACACCAGAAGGAGCACTATCTTTATACTGCCATCTGTACATAATTGGAAGCCCAAACTGTCCGGCTTGTAGGAATTCAAAGAGGGCTGGAGCAATTCCTTGTCTTTCAGTTAATGAAATAGTATAAGAAATAGGACGGTAAGAATTTCCATTCTCATCCTTTTCATATCCCCTATCTTGATCATTAGGGGGAATAGGAACAACAGAAATTCCCTTACGTAGTTGCCATCGAGACGATCTAAACTTTTGCTGAAGATTAGAAGTTGGTTCATAGGTTCCTGCTAGATACTGCTTAAAAAGCTCTAGCTCATTATCATCAGCCAACCCAAAAGCAGCTGCAATGCCAATCTTTTGGGTATCGTCCTTTGCAACAGCGTCTAGCACAGTAATAATTGCTTGATCCTGAGCAGTCATTGACTGACCATTAGGAGCATAAGCATTATCAGCGTTGAAGGGATAGTCAGCCTGAGGAAGAGGAGTATTCCTAATAAAACCAAAGAGCTGCTCAGGAGAATGTACTTTTCCTAGCTTACTAATATCTCTTGAGTTCTTTAAGCTGCTATTTAAATATGCTTGAGCACTCGCTCGATTTGTTTCAGAAGAAAGATCCTCCTCAAGACCTCTTTCTGTTTCTGTTCGATAGTCTGTAATAGCACGATCAAGAATAGCAAGTTGCCACGTATTACTTACGCTTGGATTAGATTCAAGATCTTCAATAATTACAGTCAGCGAAGGAACATCTGACATTCCCATAGAAAGCATCTGGAAACTTTCGGATAGTCTTTCTTCAAGAGCTTCAGAAGCTGCGGTTAAGCCCGAGAATTCTGCGCTTCCAAGAATGACTCCTCGACGAACATTTGCTTCTCGATATTCCTCTGCGGATAGAGTTGGGTCATTTAGATATCCCATAGAAAATCCAAGAATTAGATTCTTGTTTGCTTCACCGTACCGCTTATGTACACGGTTTCGGAATTCCTCTGAGTTTGCATAAGCTAATGCCCACATATTATTAGCAACCGTACGATCTTCGCCTTGCATCGCAGAAATAGAATCTGGATTATAACGCAGATCAATCGCATCAAATGCTGCATTTCCATTGTCACCAGATGGGAAAATATCCCCAGCTCCAGCAATTTCAGGATTACCAAAGAGAGCCATGGCTGCAAAAGGATCCTGCTCTGCAAGACGAGCAAAGCCAAGCTGATTAAGTTCATTAGCTTGATCTACACCAGCTTGGAGATTACCAGCAGCAGTTGAAGTAACCCAGTTAGCTCGTACTTGCTTTAGGAGTTCATTAGCTTGCTTAGTGCTTTGGGAGCCGGTTCCTGTAAAGACGAACTGACCGTCCTGTGCAACTTGAACCATAAATGGAATCTCAGAAGATCCCTTAAGTTCGCTATCAATGACTTCTACGCCTACTGGAAGATACTGAGGAATTGTCCCATCTTCCTGAATCATGGAAGTACCAGAAGTAGCTACAAATGTTTCATACTCATCCATAGAGAGCTTAACAAGATCTCCTGTGGCTGGATCAAATACCATGACATTAGCATCGTTACTAATGGAAGCCATTGTAGGAATAATATCGTTTTGGAATACTGCGTGCATTGCTGCTCGGTATTCAACCGGATTGGTAGCGGCGTTAGTAGCTTCAGTAGCCCGAGCAAGAGCATCTTCCATAGAAAGGATTCGAGCTGATGCGTGGGCATCATTTACCTTCGTCTTCAGTCCACCAAAAACAATATCAAATTCTTCCTTACTCTCAATGCCATACTTCCTCCAAACTCCTTCACCAGATTCCCAATCAAGAGCAAATGCCATTTCCTGTAGCAGGCGAGCACGCTCAGCTGCTGAAAGATTAGGATCAGATGCGATCTGACTGAAGGAGCCATCAAGAAGCTTAGCGGTGCTGTCTAGTGTCTCTGGAGTTGCTGGAAGATCATTGCCTAGAAAGTTTCGAGTTGAGTTTCCATCTCCAATCGACAGGAAGTTGATAAACTTAGCTACCGACTTGTAAGGCGGTTCGACAGCACCTGAACCTCGTCCTAGTACACTCTTAGGTAGGTCAGCAGCCATCATGGCTTGAGCTACGTAGTCTGGACGAACAGCCCCACTCGCCATACGCTCTTCAAGCAGTCCCTGCATTACAGGGATAAAATCACCAGCAGCATTAAGATCAAAGACCTGACCAGCTCCTGGGATAGTTACTTGGCCTGTTTTTGGGTCAACTGCTGCAAGACCTAGGTTTCCTAGTGTCATTACAAGCTGATACGAGGGATCATCTAGGCTTTCGGCGTAGGTCGGATTTGATCGTAAGGCTTGTGTTAGATTATAATTGTCCTGTTGAAATCCTAGTCTAACCGCCTTAAGATTATTCTGAGTTGCGACGTTAGCTACTGCACCCTGTAGCTCAATGATACGATTCTTTGCCTGCTTGAAGTAAGGAGACTGCTCATCATACTGAGTAATCTTAGTATTTAGATATTCAAGAGCTTTGGTCGTATCCATCTTAGAGATACGGTCAAGATCAGCTGTCCATTGGTCCATCTGATCCTGCTCATAAGCCTTACCATTTACTTGAGCACGAAGCGAGTGGAATCGCTTTGCGGTAACTCGGTTAGGCTTGTAGCTGTTGTTGTCTAGCCAAGTCTTTAGCTTGGCCGGGTCTCCCTTGACTCGATCGCTTTCAGTAATGTAAGCTGTCTCAAAGTCAGCATACTGAGTCTCGGACACCATGTTATACATCTTATCATAGTTCTGTAAACCTTGCTGCACTCCGCTAGCAATACCAGCCAAAGCTTGATAGAGCTCCGCTCCGGTCTGCTTGATCTGAGCCTGCTGGCCGATCTGGAGTACTGGAGCAGCTGCGGCAGCTCCCCCGGAAATTGGGGAGATATTAGCAGCCATCTGTCCTTGAGGCGCAACCTGCTGCTGAGTTACCTGAGTAGCAGCACCACGCTCTTGTTGATTGTCAGGTTGTGGCATGAATTATCTCCTTAGGTAGCCGGTGTTGTACCAGCAGGATTTGATTGATAAGCACTTGCAATACCAGCCAATCCACCAAGACCACTAGCTAGGGATCCAAGCAATGCTCCCGCCATCATACCGCTAGTGTTTGGCGGCTGAACAGGAGTAGCTGGGATATAGGTAGGTGGCTGATTTGTTGGCCGTAGGTTTCGCTGCTTGAGCATTTGATTACGCTGGTTCTGAATCGCAGCCAGCTGGTATTCATCATTCACGCGAATACGAGCTAGGTCATTTGCAATATCAGTCTCAGCTTGACGCTTGATGGCCTCAGCGGTACCACCACGGCCAGCACCACGGCTAGCCATAGTAGACTGCTGCCTAGCCATAGCCTGCTTAGAGGCTCGAACTAGTTGATTTGTGTTGTATTGTGATTGTTCGCGATAGGCCCGTTGACCATAGACCATCTGCTCTAGTGACTCTCGCTCAAGCGTAGCGTTACCAAAGAGACGATCAAATTCTTGTAGGCCCATAACCCCACGCTGCTGAGTGATAGACATCTGCTTCTCAAACTCAGCCCACTGTTGATTGATTCTCTGCTGCTCATAGGCTGCCTTGGATCCAACTGCTTGGCCTTGAGCCGAAGACACTGAACCCATAACACCCATAGCGAGAGATGCAACACCTAATGCAATTGCTGCCATTATACAATCTCCTTAATATGAGATAGAATTTGATCAGGATATTCTCGGAGGTCTTCCATACGAACCCTGAGCAATTGTGTATTAGAAAAATTAGACTTGATTCCTTCCTTCTGGGCTTGGAACATTCCAGAGATTACTTCACCAGTAGGTGGAGCAAAGCCTTCAGCAATAGCACAATTATAAATAGATGCTACCTGAGCCTCAAAGTCATCCCTAGTCATAAGAACTACCAGCTTTACTTTGCTGGCATCCACACGACTAAACTGTGGGCTCCACAGCTTGATAACTTTATTCTCTTCATAGGGGATTTTCTCGGAGGAGAAAAGAGCCTCTTTCTTCATGTCCCAGAATCCATCAGGATTTTTTTCCCGAGCAACATACTCAGGAAAGGCTTCTGCCAACGAATGCGCTTCAAAGCTTTGCAGTAATAGACGCATCATGGCAGACGTACCGCATCGAGGTGCAGTTCCAGTAACGACAATCATCTGCCCCTCCTTAGGAAGTTTGGACGCTGGTTTGGACCACTGCCTCCATAAACAGTACGTACACGAGATGTGCCACTGTTGCCTCGGCCCTCGGTAATGAGCTGGCCTCGACGCTTATTATCAGTCCACATCTTAAGATATTCTTCTTCTGCCTTACGCATATTCTTTTCTGCTTCTGCATCTACATCAACCTGTAGCCACTCTCTCCAGTAATCACAAGCTGCTGAGAGAACGTCCACCCGGTCGTCGTGCTTAAGTGCACCCTTCATATCCGTAAGACGAGTAATCTGAACCTGAGTCTTCTCTTCGCGAATAGCCTTGGTATCAAACACCAGTCGGTGCCCGGCCATAACAGGCTCGATGTTAGAGATCATTCGCCTTTCTTTTTGTCCAGATACTCTGAAATCTTCGATAGCAATTCGTCCACAAATACGAAAAGCAATTGGACGGAGCAATGCAGCAACTGTACCATCGCCAAAATTAGATTCCACGCGGATCGTCGAAGCATTGTACTGTAAAGCTTTCTTCGCAATCTTTTCCAAGGTTGTGTCATCATAGCCTCCATCAAGACCAAAGAGTTCATGTACAACAATATAGCCATTGACACAGGAAGCTACGCACACAGCTGTCTCATCGCTACCTCGTCCCGACGGGTCTACAAAGACCACAGTTTGGGTATAGGGAATAAACGATGGTGAGATATACATAGGCTTATACAGCTTATCTCCAGACATCCCAAAGCTAGGTACATGCTTGTACGGCTCGGCATTAGCCCAGACAACCTTCTCGGGAAACATCTCTGGGTCTACATCAAAGACCAACAGATCTGCCAGCCGAAGAGGATACTTTCCTACGTCAGCCAGCGAGCAGTCAAGGCGATAGTGCAGATCAAACTTAGTTGGTCCGATCTTTGCCTTACGCTCTTCCAGCAGCTCTTGGCTAAATCGCTCGGGCTGGGTAGATGTACCAGGCTCCTTATCGAGCATCATGATCCAATCAGCTACATTCTCACATTGAGACTTGATAGTAGGATCAGGAACTACAGCTGGGAACTTGATCTGAGGATAGCTCATTGCGAGCTTGTTGTAGATCGAGTCTCTAGTCTGAGGAGTACCGAGCATGATTACTCGGCCTCCTGGGTTACGAATCTGCTCTAGTTCGTGAAGACGGTTGAGCAGCTTCTCACGCTGTACTTCGGTATCAGAGTTACCCTCAATCTCAATATCATCAGAGATGACAATATCAGCGTGGCTACCAGTAATCTGGCTAGTGATACCACGAGCAAAGACTGAGGAGTCCTGACCTACCTTCTGACGGAATCCACAGTTGAATGCAAAGGCATTATCAATCATGTTTTCCTTTGGTGCTAAGTGGTTACAGTACGGCACTAGGTCCAGAATGCGTCGAGTCATCGAGATGAACTCCACGGCCTTCTGAGCGGTAGCCGACAGAACCATGATTGTGCAGTCAGGATCCCTAAGAAGGAACCACGATGCAAGAATAGAAGTTAGTACAGACTTACCGGCACCACGGCCAGCCTGCAACTGCATGTCAGTACCGTATGACTGTAACGCATCTGCCATGGCATACTGGAGATCTGTCGGTGCTACACCGAATAGATACTTCATGCATGCATAGAGATGGTTTCTAAAGTCCGATACCATCTCATCCGGCACGCTGGCCGGAATACGATCAGGATTAATCGGGTTCATTGGTTATCTCCTTGGTTAAAGGCCGGAGAGGGGTTTCCCCCTCACCCGGTCTGGTTGATCTTGAAGGGTGCTGACTCTCGTAGCAGGTTCTTAATCTCCTCGCCCTTAAGGCCGGGAAGATCATCCATTGAACCCTTGTAGTCAGCCAGCAGTCCTCGTGCTACCTGAGCCCAGCCCGCCGTAGGGGCAGTCTGAAGCTCATTAATGACAGCATCGAAGAGTACTTCTTCAAGTTGCTCTACCTTTTGGTTTTTCATATTATGCCCTCCTTGGACGCTTACCGTGACCATTACGAGCACGGTTCTTAGTGCGATCCTCTAGGAAAGTTTTACCATTCTTCTTGTGGGAGACATCCTTGCCTCCCTTGCCCATAATCCCACGCCTGCGGCGTTCAGCAGCTAACCTACGGCGACGTTCCCTTTCCTCCGGTCGGTTATTAATTTTAGCCTGCTGAGCAACACGCTTCTTTCTAGCTTTTGGATTAGAGGCGTAGTACTTAGAAGTTTTAGATTGACCCATAAGTCACCTCACCATTTCACACGATTGGCCCAGTATGCCGCAGACATCTTACCCTTGGCGATGTTCTTGGCATGTCGGGCCTTAAAGGAGGCACGCTTCTTCTTCATCTTATCTGATTCACCTGACTTAGGCTTGCCAGCAGTCTTAGCTCCTTGCTCACCAAAGCGAATGGTTTTAATCTGATCGCCTTGCTTAGCAACAACAATATGAGACTTCTTAGGATGATTAGGAGTACGTTTTGGTTTGTTGTATCCAGATACACCAGCACGAGCTAGTCTAGGATCTTTCTTCTTACCAGCCATTACTTACCCTTTTTCGTTGTTTTTGCCTTATAGAATGTCACTTTATTACCAGACTTAGCCGCTTCCTTCTTGGCAGCAGCCATGCCCTTCTTGGTGTAGGAATAATGCTTCTTTCCGACTTGTGGCATAGGTTAACCTCCTTGACGTTTAGCAGCCTTTGCTAGTTTAACATCCTTAGGACGTACTCTAGGAAGCTGCTTAGGATTAACGGGTTTCTTGCTTTGTTTTCTCAAGGGCTGAAATCCTTAAATCATGTGAATGAAGTGTGTTATTGATATCATGAATTCTATCACGGTTCTTATCCGTTTCAGAAATCACATTATCTAACTTTGCTTCGATTTGAGGTATTTTCCATACACGAGTAATGATGGTAGCAATACCACCAGCCAAGAGAACAAGAGCAAATTTAATAAATTCATCATTCATGATCGTGCCCTCGCGATCGAAGAGCCACCAAGGTAAAAACCAGCGGCGGCCAGAAGAGCAGCACGAAGCTCAGGAAGAATAACAATTCCCCTGAGTTGTTCCCAGCCTCCGGTAAAGAGGCCGAGGAAGTCCCATGGGGCTCGCTCGGATTCGACCCAGACATCGACCCCGTAGAGGGCTCCGATGAAGGGGGCAACTGCAAGTACCCAGAGGACGGTAAAGACGAGCACCCGCCGACCAACGTGACTACCACGCAGGTTAGCACGATCAGCGGAATCATCAGCCACAGCTTGCTTCTGCAAGAGTAGCTCAGTTGTCTTTTGTTGGTTTTCCAATGAGGCAGCCATAAAGCGAAAGACAAACCCCATTAGGCCACCGCCTAACATTGACAGAAGCTCTAGAGTCATACTTCAAATCTCCCATAAAGGGGCTCTAAGTTGTAATAAGAAGGCCGCCGGGGGACACAGCTCCCCCGACGACCACTATGAGGGTAGATCGTCCGACGCTGCTGCCCGCAGGCACTCCGAAGAGTCCTGTGGCTGCTGCACTAGAAATGGCGTAACCGATACGTTCGCATTGTCTCCACGGCGGGAGGAGTTACCTATTTCTTCTGCATCAGCAGTGTTGGCGGTCCTAAGGTTAAAATCAAGGCTGCGTAGGAATAGCCTTTTCTACAGCTGGATTGCTATATCGAGCTACAGCTCCACCTCCAGTAGGATGAGTAGCAGAGCTGGTATCAATTCCACCTGCCGAGGTAAAGGTATTCAGAGCAGCCACAAACTGACAAATATCTAGATTTTCGGCTGGAGTACTTCCACCAGATCTTGAAAGACCAGAAACACCGACAACAAATCCATGCTGCCATGCAAAGATCATAAAATCTTTTAGTTCATCAAAGCTATACTGAGGAGCGTCCGTTAGGGTTCGCACCAAATATCCAGCATCAAAGATAATATGCTGCTCATGAATAGCTGGATTCCACCAAATGTTGTCTATAAATCTTTTTCCATCTGAATCCCAATTATTTGTATCAGCATCTGTTGAATATTGCTCAGTTGTATAATAAGAAGGGAAAAATCCCCAGTGAGCGGCTACTGAATACCTTTCATCAGGCACGCCGGATAATGATGTACCATCCCACGTAGTACCATAAGGATGGAATCGCTTATCGGCTCCTGTAAAAGTACTAGTCATTGGTGAAGCTTCAAACAGGAACGGAGTATCAGGATAAGCAGACTTTACAGCTTCAGCTGCTGCTGCTGTGTCATTAAACTCTTGGAAAGAATTACCAGACACTCCCCATGTTAGTCCATTAAAGCCTAGGCTCTTAATGCCATTAACTTCATAATCCCAGAAGCCACGATCAAATCCATGTGCATCATTTGGCTTAACCCATCGAAGGGAGCCAGTACTAGCCTGAAAATCCGTGGAGGCTGAGTAACGATCGTAGCCGCCATCATAATCAGGTAGAGCGTCTACAGCACTCTTGTTCGTGCTATAAGCGTAGACAGCAGGCCAATCCCACTGATGAAAGACTTGTACATCAGCCAAGGAATTAGAGTACTGATTAAGCTGATCAATAGCTCGCTGCCAAGCATCAATAGAATCTCCCTGAGTACCAGACGTTGTTCCATCAGAAGTAAATACCGTAGGAATCCATCCAGCATCTGGAACAAAACCTGGATCACTTGGGTCAACAGACCAGTCATCTACATCGGTACCATCTCCGTTTCCGCCCATAACAGCGTCATCAAGAGCGCGAGTAATAGTTCGATAATCACGGACATGGGATGCCTGCATTGTGCTATAGGAATTACAGTTATACCCCTTCACAGCATCTGCGCCTTTCTCACCTGATGTTCCTTGAGCTTCTTGAATACCACCAACATTAGCATTCCAAGTAGCTCCAAAGTTTGTGATACCGCCAGAATTTGAAATAATATATCGAGCAATTCCCCCAGCCGCAGCATCCTGAAAGCCGCCATTATTAATAAAAGTAAGGCGACCATTATTAGCTGTAGTGGTATTATTTCCAGTTGTTCCAGTTTTAGACCAGTTTGGAAAAGTGCTAATACCCCATTGATCTGGGTTGGTTGTAATTGCGTATAGGTTAAGATAAATCGGACGGAGATCAGGAACATGAGGCACAATAACCGTAGCCGTAGCCTCCTCTTCCACACTGTGGACTCCAGAGGCTAGGGTTCCTGCTGTCTTGATCTTTTGGTTTACTTCAAAGTAGTCAGCAGCGATCTGCTTTGGATTCCCCGAGGGACTCGGGAAAGGAATAAAGTCTGTCATAAGTATCTCCTTAGAGAGTAAGATGAAATCCTCTCCTCCAGCGGTAGCCGAAGGGAGGGTAAGGGTTAATTAAGTATATTCATACCTGATACCGGTACCGCCTTCGAGATTAGTCGGCACATCCCAGCCGATATTTTCATCCTTCCTCGTGACTTCGGAAGTCCACGGGAATCCTGGGAATCCGTCAGTTTCATAGTGAGCGGCAAAACCACCGGACGGACCATCTGGACTCGGCAAGAATTTGTACCCGACTGCCGATTGCCAGTTTGCGGATGTTCCCCCTACATAGTGCCGCTGTCCATCTGTATTTTGGACGATATAGCAATCACGCAGCAGCGTTCGCTGTGCGCCGGTGTGGAATGGTGTCACATTACTATATGCAGTGCTTCCTGAGATATATGGAGCTCCAACATAGTCCCCATATTGGAAAGAACAGTCTTCAATTAGCAGGCCATCGGATGATGTAGAAAGCATAAGGCTTCGCAAACCGATAATTTCATACCCGGTTGTCATGCCAGTAACCTCTCCGGTTGCATACTTTCCGTCGTAGTTGATGTTCAGATTCACGTTGCGAATAGAACAGGAGATTAGTCCGCCGTTGTCTCCCGGGGTCAAACCTTGGGATCTTGACCAGACATCATTCATACACTGCACATCATCCATGTAGATATTTACGAGAGGAAGTCTTCCAGCTGCATTGTAGTCCGTACCAACTTGCATGATGTCACTATGGTTGATTCCCGGCAGCTGAATGCTATAGGACGACCCAGGAATAGCACCCGCAGCGATATAGGCGTTGTATGCGAACAACGGCACAGGCGTGTCCGGTGTAGTATTTCCGGGATCCCAGATGATCTTCATATTGGTCTCATCAGACTTAGCTAAATTGAAGAACAGTTTGTAATCACCGTAAGAACCCCCCAATGCCGATGTCACATTCAAACATGGAAAGAATGTATGATAAAAGTTTGCAGTAAGTGCGTTTCCCAATGGGTCTGTCGCACCGGGAGTCTGATCTAGTTGGAGTTCAGCAGTGCCGTCTGCTCTAACGGTAAGGCTAACGAGATCACCGCTGCCTCCACTAAGGGTGCCGATGATTTCTGTTCCATCAACTGAATCTATCGTCCACGTGAAAGTTGTATTTCCGTCACAGGAGTAGCCAGGCACCAATGATTGATCACATCTTCCTCCGGTGCAGTTGACGACCGCACCACCTGTAAACACGTCGAACATTACGTACGATCTTCGTACGTTAATTTCAAATGACGAAGCCCATCGTGACTCCTGATATTTCACATCACAATCTGTGACGAAAAACCCCTGCTCTACAGAGGGGTTACTAAGCAGGTAAAAGGTTCCCCATTCCGTTCCAAGCCCACGGCCAGCAAAGTCCGTGTCTTCATTCAAAGTCCAGGAAGCGTCGCCTCTCAATGAGGATACAAGGTCTGGCCTCCATTCCTCCTCAACAAGACACTGATCAAACCAGAGGGCGTTTCCCTTGACGCCGTTGAACATATGCCTGAATGTTCCAGCGCGCACATTATGACACACCGTTTTGAATTGGGCGTCACTAGCATTTATCTTGAATGAGACATTGCGGAAACATATCTGCGAGTTATTGCCCCTTCTTGGGAGACTCGTTCCGCCTTGGAGTGGATCAAAGTTTCCTTCAAGGCCGCCTTGTGTCCATCCTACGATCCGACTATAGCTGGCCTGTGACGTCGTATTTTCCGATGTAACCTCGACCCACTTTGTTCCGAGGTTGTATCCCCAGTCGGCAGTGTCTGTCTCGAAGTAATGGTCTCCGGATTTGAGGACAACACGACCGCCATTGGTGGCGGCTTCATAGATTCCCTTTGTAACGCTTTTGTATGGAGAACCAGTCGAACCGTCACCAGTTGAGTCACTACCAGTCTGGAAATCGACGAAGATGTCAGATTCCGCTGCACCGTTCTTTACGACGATCGTGTGTGTGTATTCTCCAGACCAAATACTGGAAAATCCAAACTTTCGTCGCCATTGTGACGATTCTCGCTGGTTGACCGTACTCAGTGATGCGTCTCTTGTGAAATGCGTCGGATACAAAGTTCCACCATAGGTGAGAGGATCAATCGCCTCGGCGTAGGCGTCCTTCCAAAGGTGCCTGATCCCATTCGTCCCATCATTCCATCTCGCATAAACAGCGGCCCGGAAATACTGGATTCCGTCAGGCAGTGCCGTCGTATCGACGAGGCAGTGATACGCCAGTAGATTAGTTCCATATTTCGTCTGAGTAGTTTCTGATGTTGCGGTATGAATTAGCGTCCAGTCATTAGGGTCGTCATTGACTAGATTGGCAACATCACCGCTAAACCGATAGAATTCAACCTTCTCGATTCCGGATGGCGTATTAGCTCCAACAGTGACGACCCACGAGGATCCAGATGCTTCTTCGTGTGGAACCGAAAGCCATCTCGCAGTGGGTTTGATCGGCGTGGCTGACGTACCGTCTCTTTCCATGGTCATCCACGTATAGTCGTAGCCTTCGATCGGTACAGGGGAAGGAAATGCAAGCAAGGCCGAAGAAGAGCCAAGCTTAATCATAGGCTTTTGTGCCCCAATTTTACTTATACTTGTCATTGTATTGTTTCCCTTATGGGGTATAAGGTCCGTCGTAGTTTCTCCACGACGCAAAAGTTCCTGGGTCGTTTTCGTACTGGACGACAATGTCGCCGACTGCCCACCCGTCCGTGCCTTCGTTTACGGTTGTCAGGCGTTGCCCGGTACTATTGACACTCCAGGAGTTATATCTTACTGACCATTGTTGTGCGGAGTCATCCCACACCGCATAGTAAACAGGGCCTTGCTGGGCCGACGAATACGATAGAACTGCGAAGTAACCGCCGATTGGTCCCATAAACGTCGCATCGTCTATATTCCCGCCGACACTGGCAGACGTAATCTCGATGATGAGCGGTACGGTGTTTCCAAACCCTGTGCTGGTGATCTGAAAAACACCAGAGTGATTGGTATCCCAATCAGGACCAGCAGCCGCCACGGTAACAGCAAGGGCATCCGACGCCGGGCTATCGCTAGCCGTGGCCGAGCTCACCGTACAGGTAACAGTAAAGCTACCAGAGGTAGAGAAGGTGATGTCCGTAGTAGCCGCCGTAGGAGTAGCGATCGTTGCGCTGCCGTCCGTGGTAGTCCACAGGTAGGTAGCATCGGTAGCATCGCCATCGAAGGCAGCGGAGTAGGACTCAGCCACGCCCTCAGTGGGTGCTGCGGAGCCAGTAACCGTAACCGTACCAATGGTTGTGCTAGAGCCAGCCGTAAGGTTGACACTCTGCTGAGTGGTCGTCGTTAGGTTGGTACCAGTGGACGAGGTGATGTCCGCACCAGTACCGGAATAGGCCATCTTGGCGATGACCGTAGTATTGCTAGTGATCTCAACGGTGAGGCTATGGTCAGGCTCGGTGGACTCAGCGAATGCACCGCCACCTACGCTATACCAGATAGCGATATCACCGGGAATGTCAAAGAGGGTAGTATCAAAGGCTGGGGTTACCTTCCACGTGGCAGAGCCACCGGCAGGAACCTCCTGATCAACAACCCAGTTATCAGTAAGCGAGAAGACTAGGTTGTTTCCGTCGCCTACTACAAGATTAAAAGGTCCAGTAGACATAAGAACCTCCTATCAAGCCGCAGGATAAGTGGTGGTGACATGGTTAACAAAATCGGTAAACGTCGCGGTAGGGTTCGCTCGGAAGAAGTCAGCCAAAGCTTCCATTTCCGTACGGCCATCGGTAATGACAAAGAGCTTCTTACCGTCATTGGCATCCTGAGTACGAGTGTCGTACTGAGCTTGAGTCAGAGCAATGACATCGACAATAGATCCAGCAGCAACATCACCGCTGCTGGTTGTCAGCGCATCGCTACTAACGTAGTTCTCGTCATTAGTAAGATCTGAGATATTGTCACCCGGCTGAACAGATGTGGTAGCCAAGGAACCTTGAGCGGCAGTTGCATAATCGGCTGCAGCAGTCGTAGCTGCGGTTCCAAGACCAAGATCAGCTTCGATCTTATCCGAAAGGGCTGCCACAGTAAGCTTACCAGTAGTGCCAGCAGTGGTATCCCAAACTGCCACAAGATCCGTATCCTGAACATCGGAACCAAGATCAACAAGTTCTGAAATGTTTCTATCGTTTGCGGCCATAGTAAATCTCCTTATGAGAAATAGTTAAAGTAAAAGTCCTACCCCCAGCGGCAGCCAAGGGTAGGGTTAGGGTTAGCCATAAAACAAATTTGTCGTTAATTTATAAACAAGTTCCAAGATCTGGAGCATTCCTGACTCCTGGCTCCAGCCACGTGTCATCTGGAGTTGAACCACCGGCGTATATGGCTTCATCATCCGGGAGATTTTCAAAGTCAGAAATGTAGGTCGTGTACCACGCAGTGTAGCCTGACGATCTGTCCTTGATTGACTTTACATCGGCAAGCGATGGGGCGGAGCTGACCCATCGAACGCCGATCTGCCCACCATCTGTTGCGCCATTCAGCAGATCTAAATCCGTCGGAAGCAAGGTCGAGGAGCTCAAATAACAACCGACCGTTGACTCCCTGTTTGGATTCTGCGCTATTCCATCAACCTGCCCGATGTCGGCCGCGCAATTTGCCGTCAAATGCGACTGGCATCTTTGAGTCCAGAAGTTGTTTGACATTCTTACAACGTCCGATTTTCCGTTTGTTAGTGTCGGGAAAACACTGGAGCCGGAAATTTGAGCTCCTTGGAAGTAGTTGTTATGGAATCTGCTTGTAAGTCTAAAGGGCTGCGACGATGACGACATCAATAGCTGGCCGGGCGTGAACGATGTACTCAGAGACACATGAGTATTTGAGGCGACCAGATATCGGAAATTTGGAAACAGATCTTCCGATGACCAGAACGCATCTTGATCATGGTTGTACACGGTACCGAAATTTTGTGAATACCAGACAGCTGGCGTCAACGTCCGGTAGTTGGTCTCGATGAAAAGGTTGCCTTTCATCTCGAACCGATATGGTTGTTGATCTGTTCGGATCGTTCCTGAACCATATGTCGCGTGCTGCATCGTAACACCTCTAGTGGTGTTGAACACTATGTTGCCACTGAACACCGCATTGTTGCATGTTCCCTGATAGAAGGAGACGCACTGGCCGTGTTCTGTCAGCGGGTTGCAGAAAAATGAATTTGTAACGACTGACGCAAGACCGTTTCCTTGCGTCGTTCCTTCCGGCAAACCATAAGACGAGTCCGGAGTTCCACTCATGTTGATGTTCGACGATTGATACGTCGGCCCGAACCAGCACTTATCAACAGTGAGACCAGGCGAGCCATATAACTGAGAGTAGAAAAACTGATCGAAGACCGATCTTTCTACACGTCCTTGGACTCTAGAAATTGCGTTCTGTCCATAGGAAAATTCGCAATCAGAGATATGCACAAGCGCTCCAACTCTCGGCGAAGTTGATCGCAGCATCTGGCGTCCACAGCGCATCGAGCAGTTGCTGAACTTGACATATTTGCTTCCGGAACTTAGATCGTCGAGAGTATCCGGATAAGCGTAGTTGTCCCCAATCACGAAAAGTTCCGCAGAAGCAATCCCGAAAACGGAGCTGTTTACAGAGCGAACATCACGTGGTTTCCAGTACATCGTCTGTTCGTTCGGGAAATAGACGATTTGTCCAGACTCAAGGTTAGCTGGTGGGCCGAAGATAGCGGCGTTCAAATATGAAGAGACGCTTGAAAACGTCAGCAAATTGAAGTCTTCTGAAAATAGAAACCTAATCTCATTCGGAGATGCTTCTTCGGTTACACTTTGAACTGGACACCAGAACACCCGATTGTCCGAGGATTGTACATTCAGCGAACAACCACGCGAATCCGATATAAGACCACCAACCTCATTGAAATTAAACGCCTGAAGAATGCCAGCGATGTCGCTTGGGTTCGTAAATACAACTCCGCCGACTGTTCTATAAGTCAGTCTAACTTCCCAGTCAATTCCAATTCCGATTGATTCGACAAGACTACCGATTGAATCCGATGTGAAAGAAACGACGCTTCCATCTCGCGAAAAGCTAGTGTAGGTAACTTGCGCCGACGTAGACCCAGGGTTCAGGAATATTACCTTTCCGGAGTTTGTAAAATAATCAATAGCCTCATCAGTTGTTCCAAATGTCATTTGGATAACCCAGCTTCCAGAGCTGCGAGAAGCACTAATTGAATTAAGTCCGATGTCGGATCCCTCTACAGTCTGCGTAACCGTTGCATCCCAAGAAGAATCTGGTACAATTGAGTTAGTGCTTAGATTGTAAGAAGATACAAAAGGATTTCCGCGATGGTCCATCAAATAACCGTCAAGCCTGCTGATATTGCTTGAAGTTGTAATTTCAACTCTTGTCACATTTCCTAAAGAGTAGTCGTCTACTGCAATATCATCATCAGCCCAAACAGTTCCGAACTCGATGTCTCGCTCATTTGGCGGATAAATTATCTGTTTTGGAGCTTTCTCATACGAACACCACAAGAACGGAGGGTACTCAACGATAGATCCATTTGTCTTGAAATCACAACTGGCCCGATAGACTCCCGGTCCAAAAGTGTTTAATTCGTCTGCTAACCAGCTCGGCTGGAAGCCGCCGTAGAAATTGCCGTTTTCGATTGTGATCGTTTTGTCTGTTGGCAACACGATTGCAGAATCGTGGGAAATTGAAACTCCACCCCTATCTAGGGAGCTGATGTAGTTCTTTCCCTCCAGATCGATTGTTGATCCGTCTTCGGCAGAATCTATTGTGGATTGCAAGGAAGCAAGAGAGAAAAACTCAAGCTGCTCTTCTTGAATACTTCCGGACGCAATTGTCACTGATGAACCATTGAACCGAAAGCTTGCCGCGTTCGTGCCTTTTGCGATTCTCATGATGTCGGCCCGTCATAAGCACGCCAGGACGAAGGATCGCCCGGGTCGCTTGCGTAAAAAATCATCGCGGCCGGAACGTCTATTGGGTTCTGGGGATCATTCCAGGGAATCGACAAACTATAGATGACAAAAGATTTGTACACTCCAGTTGTAATGATTGCTCCAACCTCCCAACCGAGAACGTCGTTCCAATATCCTACATAGGGAGCGACACTGCCCATCGTATCGGCATTAAAGTAGTAGCCATTGGCGGAGTTAGTCCATGGACCAGCTCCGCCGGTGCCCCTCGTGATCTCTTCTGGCTGGATCGGGTTCATAGCCGGAGTCTGACCAACGACCGACCACATCGTCCCATCGTAAAACGATAAGTCGATATCGTTTCCGTCGTTGACCGACCCATAGATACGGCCAACGACGGTAGCCGCCGTGTCCCAGTCAGCAGCCGCAGCCGCCACGGTACCAAAGTCAATCATAGCAGTATCGTCCGGGCTAACTCCATTGCTAGCCGTCACGACACAGGTCAGAGCTTCTCCACCGGAGAGCCCAGAGGTATCAAACGTAGCCTGATCAGTACCTGAGTCAACAGCATCTACCTTCCATTGATAGGAAATGGTAGGAGCCGGAGTACCAGTAGCACTGGCAGTAATCGAGGCTGTATCCCCTACGGTAAGACTGTCCGCAGTTTGATCACCACTAGCAGTTAGCGTAGGTGCTACACCACCTTCAAGAGACGTAGTGAGCCCATCCAACAGAGGAATCTCTCGCGACCAAGCATAGGTCAGCGAATAAGACTGCCCCTCGGGGACTCCGCCAATCGTAGGAATGGCGTAAGCAAAGCCACCGATCTCCACGGGAGCACCGGCAGTAGATTCGCCTGAGATCTCCAGAGCAAGGGTAAGGTCATTGACCGCATCCTTGTAGATAACGTTACTTACGATTGAGCTAACAGTGTACTCTGTCTTTGATAGACTAATTGACTTTGGTGAAGTACCATTATCAAGGAAAAGAACCTCATCATCAACTTTTGTACATACATTAGTTACTGGTGCAGTAAAATCTGAAGCTTGGATAGTTTTATTAGCACTACTATAAGAACCTCCACCAAAATACCAAGCTTCAGCATCTGCAGCTGTATTAAAGTTTAAACTAAGAGTAGTACCATTACCTGTGATTGATGTTAACCCAAGCTCATCGTATAAAACATGTCCCGCGCTAAGCGTTTCTCCCAAAAAGATACCATCGCCTGGTCCTGCATCTGTAATAACATAATCTGGATCAATGTATGCCGCTACTACACCATCTAATAGGACAGCACGCATAGCGGAGTTTTCTGCGAAGGTGCCATAAGCACCAATAAAAGTATCTGTTTGCGAGCCACCAGCTACTGCAATAATTCTATTACCTTCGATTACAGCACTAGCTACTCCATTGACTCCCCAAGTAACTTGACCATCAATAGAGTTCTGGTAGGCAAAATAAGGCTCACCAGCAAAGTCAAGTGCAGTATAATCAATTAGATCTAGTGTGCCTGCAATCTCCGTAACAGGATCACCAACAGTGGCGAGTGTTAGGATGTTAACATCAGGATCAATGGTAGATCCACGAGAAAGCATATCGGTAATAGCTGCCTCAGCTCCCTCTAGGTCTCCGTCACGATGGAGAATACAACCGACCAAAGCACCAATAGCAGCTGCTTGGGTGGGGTATTGTCCTACGAGGACAGACTGGTTAATGGTAAGAGTCCATACAGCCCGGTCCTGTGTTTCAATAATCTTGAAGGATCGTACATACTTAAACTTAGGGTTATTGATATGAACAATCCTTGCATAGTCTAGGTCTGCTGTGTAACCAGCAATACTAACTGTTGCCATAAGGATCTCCTTAATATAAATAAAAGAAAGCCTAGCCCCTTCCGGTAGGAAAGAGCCAGGAGAATAAGTTACTTAGAAATAGTTTTAATAAGAGTCACGGATGAAGGCTGCTTGCCTTTTCCCTTGCTCTTCTTTTTGATAACAATAAACTGAATCTTAGGCATTAGCGTACCTCTGTAATGGTAGCATAAACATCATTAAATACAACTTTTGCTCTGAGATCACTATTAAACGCGGGCAGAGTTAAACGGAAGGTAAGTACATCACCTGCTTGTACAGAAATAGTATTGAAATAGGATACAGTTTGAATTGCTTCTGATAAATTAATTAATCGATCTGAGGTCGGATCTGGCCTATCTTGATATATATCATCCCATTCTGCACGATAGGAATATGCCTTGACGCCTTGAGCACTACTTCCCTTAAACACTAGACCATAACCACGTGCTTCACTTCTGTATTCACCAGTACTAGCATAAGAAAGTACTGGACCATCATTAGAAATAAACCAAGATAAAGAAGTTACCAGTGTCATATCCCTTGGAGCGGTCCATTGTCCAGTAGCTGTTGAAAAATCACTACTTCCAGTGCCTCCAATACTTGTACTAGAGTAATCAGAAGTTTTACCTACAATAGTCTCAATAATTGATGTAGTGGATGGAGTTTTAGTTGCACTATCTCCAGAATTAATAGTAACAAAATATGGCTGATTAGTGATGTAGTCATGTACACTTGTACCTTGAATAGTTACGTCTCCGGCAGTGACAACAACATTTCCAATAGGAATGTTTAATTCACCGGATAAGATATCAATATCTCCAGTAGTAACCTCAAGCCCTCCAGACGAAACAGTTACATCACCAGACGAAACAGTAAGATCACCAGAAGTAATACCAATACCACCAGCGGTAATCGTCGCACCGTTTGCAAGAACTGTTGGGCCTGGGTTTGTGGGTTGTGTAATGTTTTGTGTTTTATTCTGAAGAGTCGAAATAGAAGAATCTAAAGTACTGAGCTTTGTACTCAGTTTATTTGTACCAGCCTTACCATCACGAACATCATCATAGGTAACAAATTCCCAAGCAGTATCGTTACCAGTATTTGGATTTACATATAGTACTGCTTTTCCATCATCAGTAGGACTAAACCCAGCCGTTGATGGAACAAGACTACCGGCATCTGCGCCAGCAGTAACGACTGATCCATTCCAAGAAAGAATACCATTGGTGTTTAAGGTTACATCACTGAGATCAGTAATACTGCTGTTAGTAAGATCAACGCCACTAACAATACCGCCAGCTGAAACACCAAAAGCTGTAAGCTCCTGAAGAGCATTGAATAACTGAGCACTAGAGAGGTTTAGGTTCTCAGCCGTTAGGCGACTGCCAGGCTGAAAGACTACTAGCTGCGAAGTAATGTCAGTAGCTCGTCGAATCTGGAGATTCTGAGAGCCGCTAATAGTTACCGTGTTTGGGTAAAAGTAAGTTGTTCCACTTTCTACAGTAACCTCAGCATTTGCAATTGATCCAGTATTAAGCGTAATTGTCTTAGCTTCAGCATCAATTGTATACTGAACATCAGGTACAAGAGTCTTAATGGTAGCCTGAGCATTATCGCTTAGATCTTCAACAGAAAAAGCAACACCTTGATTATCTGCAAGTGAATAGACGGTATCAACATCCCAACGAACCTCAATTTGGCTTTGGTCTGTTAGGTTATTAATAAGTGAAAGCTGTGCGTAAGAGTAGGTCGCGGAGGACTCAGTATACTGCACAAGAAGCGTAGCTTCGGAATCGTTCTGGGGCATAGAGTAGCCTCCTTATAACTAAAGTAAGAAAAAGCCCCCGACCGCTTGTCAGCGATCGAGAGCCAGAGAAAGGAGAACACTTAGAGGATACTAAGTAAGTTAACTTAAGCTTACTTAGAGAACGCCAGAGTAAGTTGCTTTGAACTTACCCTTGACTTGTAGATTAGTAAGGTTAACTGGAGTAAAGTAATCAGAGAGAATAAAGATCTCAATCTTGTCACTAAAGCCCATGATCTTACTAACTAGTTCCCCTTGGTATTCAATATTACTGATCGAAAGATTAGAATCTGCAAATGTGTCAGACTGCGGAGCAGCAAATGAAGTAGTAAAGTTACTTAGGAGTGGATCCCTGCTTTCATAAGCTGCCTGAATGTCATCCACGGGACGACCACGACGCTGAACAACAACGTCATAGTTGCCAGTATTGTAGTGCCGTGTAAGTAGTGAGGCAATGTTAAAAATACCTTCCCGAGGATTGTTTTGCTCATTCCTAAGAAATTGTGTACTCATTTGGATTAGCATAGTAAAGCTACGGCCAATCCAATAGTCACCACTAGTTACATCGCCTACAACAGTAATGTCTGTATAAGCCGCAGCAGGAGTAATGCTCGTAATGTTATACGATACTCCAGCGGTATCCACAAAGTCATACTGCTTGTTTGCATCCAAGACATATGGAATGCGAACTGTTGTTTCTACGTCTGCCACAGAGTAGTGACAGTTGAAGGCAGTAGCATCAAAGATTGGGTTGTTTACATCCGTTCCATCTAGAGGACCACTCTTTGGATACATTGTAATCTTCTGCTTTCGATCAAGCCGTGGGATATCAATATCATCGTAGCGAAGATGTTGACGCTCAATATGATAGACAGAGTCTCGCTCTACAACCATATAAGCATAGTTTTCCCATGCCTTGATCGACTTAACAGCAGCATCTTCGTAGTTAAACTTATAGAATGCATTCTGAACAATCTCATTTCCACGGTACCGAGTAGTGTAAAGATATACATCAGACTCGTTGTTACCGTCTACTGCCATGATAGTATCCTGAGCAGCAGCCACAGCTGTAGCTCCATACACTGTCGGCAGATACTTAGGACAATGCGCGGATAGTTCTTGAGCAGTAGATAGACTACCACCTCGGCCTAGATAGAGATATAGTCTCTCAGCATCATAGAAGAAGATGTGATTACCTAGAGTCAAGGGATCTACCAGAGGAGCCGTTGAATAGAATGTCATTGGCTGTAGCTCTGCTGTAAACGGAGTAATCTGATTCTCCGATCCCATGAGCTCGTACTGAGTATCAGCATCAGTATTCACAAACATATAATCCTTAAATGGTACCATAGAGGTAATAGGAGTATAGCGGTTTGTGGATGCAGCGATATCAATAGGATCAGTATCTACAATGATACCCGGATCTTCAATCCATAGGTTGGTGTAGTTGTTCTCTTGGCTAGAGAAGATTACATCTCCCGAGGATAGCCATAGGCGGTTACGGAAGAATGCAATGGTAGAAAGCTTAGCTTGCTTTCCGTCCTTGAAGGGTGTTGGGCCGGGGTTAGTTTCCTTATCACCTGAGGTACGCTCAGCCCATTCGAGCTTAGACCATTCCCATTGAGTAAAGACACTATCACCACCAACAAACTCTAGCTGCATTGGCATACGCTTATCATCTAGCAAAGAATACTCATCAGGAGTACGGACCTTCATCATGTGAGGAGCCGTAACACTCTTAGCAATGTAGTATCCAGGAGCTTGGCCCTGATAGCTAGTCTGAATATAGTAAACCTTACCTTCAGCTGAGTTGTATTGCAGTGTTGAGATATCATCCCAAGTACCATCGGCAGGACTTGTATCCTCACCAATCTCTAAACCATAAAGCTGATTCAGCATGATCTGAGCATTGTTGTTCCCGTAGAGAACATCGCTCTCCAAAGGAGGAAGCCTAAGATCATTGAAGGTTGATAGTGATTGTCCAAGCTGAGGCTTAGAAGAGTCTGGGTATTCCCAGTCCTTCACAGGAACCTGTACAGGCTCACGCTCAAGATCCAATGGTGGGTCAGGAGTGGTATCAGTTAAAACATCAGGATTAACAACATAATCATAATCCGACGCAATTAGACTAAAATGCGTAGCGTGATGAATATGCTCATCAGGAACAAGGGTGCTAGAAACAACACTGAGAATATTATAAGCATTGTTTGATACGAAGTCTAAAGTTGTACCGTGAGCACCATGCCCACCATTCCAATCTTGGGTACCCGGAAGATAAAGCAACGTAGTACCAGCAACATAGGTAGAATAAGGATCCCAGATAGTAGCAATACCCTGAGGATCTACCTTGATTGCGGATAGGTACTCTTCCTTGGCTCCTTTGGTATCAATGATGTAGGCAGTTCCAGAAGATAATCCATCGCCATCAACCTGACCATTAAGCCCAAGCTTAACCCAAACTTCAGTAGCTTCACTGAACTGTTGGGTTTGGTCGGTATATGGATCATAATACCAGTCAGTATCTGTTACAGCAATCTTCTTACTGGTATACCCAGCATAGACATCTGGGTTTAGGAAGATGAGGTTCTGCCCACGAGTTACCAGCTTCAAAGGAGAAGCGCCGTAGGTAATGTAGGCACGAACGTCTGCATCAATAGTTGACTGCTCTGATGGGGTATGATCTTCAAAGTAATCTAAAGTCTGATTGAAGTAATAGACATAATACAGAAGGTCTGCACTGTCACTTGCTCCACGGTCTACGACAAAAAGGTATCTAGCCGCATCCGATAGTGAATGCCAAAAGAACTCATAGGAACCACTGCCAACAAGTCCAAGAGACTCGGCAGTCCAAGTATCAAGAGGAGCATCCTCAAAGCTTCCACGGATCGGCATGAGGTCCGTACCGGGTCGCTTTTCAATTGATCGTTCAACACTACAAAGAGTGTTAATGAGTTCCTGAGACTCGCTAGGCAATCGCTTCGACGGAGCTTGACGACCCACGCCGCCAGACAGAGAATAGATCGGAATGTTAGTTGTGAGAGTCTTGCCTCGTCGTCGGTTATTCATTAGCTAGTCCTCCCTCGCCAAGAGCGGAAGTTAGGATTACCGCCAGATTGACGGAATACGGCACGCTTCTTCTTGTAGTCAGCAGCATCCCAAATAGTACGTCCCTTGCTATCCATGTCACGGGACTTACCAATTGAGTTATAGATCATTTCATCCTGCTGTAGATAAGCATCCATACCCTCATCACCCTGCGTAAGCATTTGGTATCGACGAGCTGCCGAGGCAGTAATCGCACGCTGGCCGGGAGTATCAATATCTTCCCAGTCAAGCTTGACAATCAAGGAAGCCTTGATGTCGTAGGTAGAATAGTCAGACCAATTACTAGTCTGGTCGGTTACATTCCAAAGAATAAAACCTGACCCTTCAGTCTTAACAGCTACACGAATAGTGTACCCGTCTGAGTTGGTAATAAAAGTACCAAAGTCTAGGCTCATGATGTTAGAGGGTAGGTGGATCTTGCCACTTACATCGTCAATCGTGAGAGTCTTTACAAATACGTTATTAGCCAGCCCTCGGAGCTGGTAGTCATCAGTATATTGATCAAGCAAGTATTCTGCAATGCTTGTATCAACTCCTGATTGGTTTTCCAGATCCGAGACAATGGCTTCTCCAGCTGCCAAGAGGCACTGGTTTACGGCATCAAGCCTAGTCAGTTGTCCCATAGTGAAACTCCTATGTTAGGATTAATAGAAAAGACCCCCGATGCCCGTTAGGGCACCGAGGGCCGGATGTGTTGAACCTTAAGGCGGTTCTCACCAGATACAGATCACCATGTCTAGATCACCACCCCTCTGATTGTTCTCACAAAAATGTGCCCCACTATGGGGAAACTAGAACAGATACAGAAGGGGAGTCATCACTTATCAGCGTATCCGAACGAACCGGCGCTGTTCTGAAGCTTAACAAGAACCTCAGCTCGGGTTGGAGCACCAGCAGCAGCGTAACTGATGTCGGTGGGAGTACCGGCAACGTTAGCCTTTCGGTTAACAACGATCTTAGCGAGTTCTGGCTTGAGAATGCCAGTACCGCTCATCATCGAGGCGACGGTGAAGGTGGTGTTACGACGGATATCATCTTCGGTATCGACGACGAGACCAGTCTTACGAAGCGAAGCAACGCACTCTGGCATCCAGATAAGAGCACGGACGCCAGCACCGACAGTGTCCACAGCAATTGCGGTGGAAACCTGACCAGTAACATCATAACGAGCCTCACCAATGCTAGCAGCATCGTCAGTCTTGTAATCCTTGTTGGGAATGTGGTTGCTCTTGACGATGGTGACGCCCATGTAGCGAAGTGAATCGCTGAGGGAGTTCATGCCCTGAGTGAACGGAGCACCGAGACCACCGGCAGCAGCAACACCACCGAACATGGGCTGCATGTTAACAGCTTCGTTAGCTGCATCAGCAACACCGAGACGACGGATTTGCTGGAAGAGACGAGGAGAAACTGCGCAGTAGGTAGGACCGACTGGAACGCTGTTCTCCTGACAGTCAACAATGAAGTCCTCAATAGTAGCGAGAACTTCAAGAGCTGCTACTTCATCATCATCAAGACCTGTGATTACACCGGGAGCTGGAAGAACAAGACCAGAGCGGGGATCCGAATTGGTCTTTGCAACTGAACCAGCACCAGCGATAAATGCACCGATCTGCTTATCGCGAGCGTTTGCGAGAGTCTGACCAGCCTGTCGTGCGAGTTCCTGACGGTACTCCCACTGGGTGATCATAAGGTCAATGTTGTCAAGCTCGAAGTGAGCAGCCATGGGGCGTGCATCGAGAGTAATATCAAAGTTACCAGCCTTAGAATCCTGGTTGCCTAGTAGCTCTTCGCCTGCGTGCCATGCTGGCTTAAGAGTTACAGTACCAGTGATGGGGAATTCCATCGAGCGGCCAGAAGAAATGGTCTTTGAAGTGACCATGGGCTCAAAGCTCTTGTACTCATCATAGGCGTGGAGAACTTCACCACTCCAGATAGGACTTGCTGGAGTACCAAGTTTCGACTATATCATCCTGAGTAGCGGTACTCAGGGAACGCACTTTCGTTATAGATCATTAACTTCTTTGAGTAATCAAAACGACCTTCGTATTGAAGATCAAACTTATATCTCATAGAAGGTGGAATATAATCCATAACGGGAAGAACCGTATCAAGTAACTGCCTCATTCCTGTGGAGTTAAATGATATCATGGGATATCCTCTTTGCTGAATCTGGCGTATGCCGGTGATTCCAAAGTTCTTGGTAAAGGAATCCATCATCTTATCAACTTCCTTTATAGTAAACGAGCATACCGCTAGGCGTCCTTGTCTACTACCGCTGGAGCTGTTGACTCGAAAGCTGCCATCATCACACCAAAGCCACGCAAGTCCAAGAGGTGTCAGCCGATCAAGCATATACATGCTCGGATACTTGACTCCAGTGGACTTCCATGCTCTATTAAAGTTCCAATGACGAGCTGTGATGTGTGTCCTCATAAAGACCTGACCACTTCCCAACGTATTGATGTTGGATACGCGGCGATCAGACTCAATGAGACATGCACGAATGGATTCTAGATATTCACGCTGTTGAGGAGCGTGCTTAATACTCATTTGGTTACGTCGAGTTTTATCAACATAACCATCACCAAGAAAGATACCAAATAGACTGTAGTCTATCTCTTTATTACTAAACATTGTTTTACTTCCTGTAGTCTGTGGAGTTTCCGGTGCAATACCGGATTACCTGCTGATTTTCTATCGCAATGATAGTTTTCCCAGCAATTCACGTTCTTTAAATTGGCCTCCTATTATCGAAGCCAGAGCTTTGCATCAGCTCCAACAGTATTGTTAGTTGCGCCATACCCTGAGCGGTATGCCATGTTAGTATCGACTAGTGAATCACCAGATGGTGTATAGCTCATAATTAAGCTCCTTTTGAAAACATAGATAAAAATAGAAATAGAAACAATAGCACACTGTAGGTTTAACCCTATGCTACATGATTGCCCTTAGCTGACAAGGATCGTTCACACAGGCTTAAGATTCATGGAGAGAGCTAGCTCTTGCGAGGAGATCATCCAATCACTTAATGTTTCGCCAATCAGTTCGTGCAGCTCGCATCTCAACGGCACGACGGAACTTGTCGTCACGCTGGAAACGAGGGTTGGACATGTCCATGCGATATTCTGCCATGGACTTATATCCGGGAAGTTGTTGAGTAGCCCCAGCAGTAGCTGGAGTTACCGCGTTCGGCTTAAGCTTTGGCTCTGCACTAGCATGAGCTTGGTCATAAGCGTCACGTAGACCTCGAAGAGTCAGCTCTGAGTTTGGACCAGCGAGTCCTGCCTGCAAGCCCTGTAGCTGCTCACCGGCAAAATTGTTCGCTGCCCAACGCAGGATCTTCGAGAGCTTTTCTCCACCACCAACAATCTCAGCGGCTGTAGTAAACGCAGCACGACGCTTAGCCTGTTGGGCAGAGAGATAATCATTTACCATTGCATCAGAGAAGCCAGTCTTTGCCTTGATCTCTTCACGAGCTTCAGGCGAAAGATCACCAGTCATGGCAATCTCCTGACCCCACTTAGAATAGTCGGCTTCCGTGACCCGAGCGGTGGGAGCTGCCTCTTCTGCTGGCTGCTCGTCCTTGACCTCGGGTACCGGAATGCGCAATTCATCGAGCATCTCTTCCGTGCTGGCGGTAGCAACCTCAGCGGGCTTGGCTTCCGGTGCAGCGGTAGGCTCGACATAATCAGGATTATCGGTGTTCTTTGCCATTTGATACTGTCGCTTGAGATCAGCAATCTCCTGCTGCGACTGAGTAAACTTGGCTTGAGCACCCTTGAGGCTGTCGAACCAGTCGCCAGCACTCTTGAAGTTCTCAGGGATCTTCTGTCCCTGATCGGCAACGTATCGCTCGAACATAGCACGTTCATGAGCAAGCTGCCGAGTTGCTTCATCAGCTAGAGGATCGGCCTTGACTTGTTCAAGACCTGCCATAGCTTCAGTAGTCATCGAGGCATCATGGCCGGGAGTGATTGACTCCTCGACTACCTCTTCACGATAATTTTCTTCTTCACTCATAGTGTTCTCCTTTCAATAGTTCAAAAGAACCAACAAACGCCACGAATGCAAGCTTCAAGAGCTGCGACAATAGCGTTCTGAACCTTTGTTAGTACCTTCTTAAGCATCACATACCTCCTTGCATCATCTGCATGGCTGCACTAGTAATACCAGTCTGAGCAACCTGCCCAGCACCGGCGCCTGCACCTTGAGCTGCGCCCATTGCGATAGCTTGCTGTGCCTGCATTTCCATAGCCTTCTGCTGCATATCCATCTGCCTCTGGTCGGTTTCCTGTTCATTACGAACCCAACTACGGGGATCGAAACCAAGTGAGGAGATAAGAGCAATTCCATACTGATCCCAGCGGAAGTGCTGAATAGCTTCAGCAGGTAGATTACGTACCATTTCACCGAGCTGCATGAGCTTGGTAAGATCACTGTCTCGGCTTAGTGCCTGAAGACCAGTAACAATGCTGACAGAAAGCTTACCATTCTCGGTAAACTCATCTGCTAGTCGTTCGTCCATCTCGCCGTTGCGAAGCATTAGAGAGATAGTACGACGAACAATAGGATCAAGAAGTGATCGAGCGATTGCACTGAATGCACCGCCGAGAACATTCTCGATCTCCATACCAAGCATACGAACCTCGGTTGCCGTGACTCGTTCAGCAGAACGAATACCAGCACTACCAAGGAGGAAGGCATTACCAACCTCACGACGCATCTGCTCTACAGCAGTCTGACAAGCAGAGAGCTGAGGGCTGATGGTCTGTGCAGGGGATACGGTGAATACATCACCCTGCCGAGCACCAATGAAGGATCCGGTAGGTGATTGAGCTACATCATCAATATCAGTAATACCTGCTGGGTCAATAGCAACCCAGAATGTCGAGGCTGCGGTCATGCCGTCAATCATGGCCTTGGTGTAGGCTTCAAGAGTCTCGATGTCACCGAGGATCTCTTCACAATGAGAGCGACCGTAGTCCTCACCAGTTACCCCAATCCAACGCAATGGCATGAATGGAGTGCTGGTATACGTACCTTCGTCAACCTTATTGCCTTCAGCATCCTCGCTGTAGTAATCCCAGCGATCTTCCTTCTTGTTCCAGACCACACGACAGAAGTGTGCTTGGTAATCGGGAAGAGCATTGAGGGCATTCCACGAGGAAGGGAAGAAGTTGTTGTCATACGCTTCGTACATATCGTTGTTTGGTTCCTTCGGAACCCAGTCAAGATAAATCAACTCAACGACAGAGCCATCAATGTCTCGACGTACAACGTACTGATCAAGACGATAGACTCGGAAGGTATAATCATCCTCCATCACAACCAAGCAGTCACCAGCAATGATTAGATGCTGAAGAGCAAGGAAGATAGATTCACGAAGATTCTCAGTTGTCAGCTTGTTGTAGATCTGGTGAGACAATGCCTCCATGTAGGAGAAGGTCTCAGGATCTGCGGTGTTGCCGTCAGACAGCTCAAACTTAAAGAACGGTAGATCGTTCAGGGGAAGTAGAGCTGACAGCATACGGCTTGCCATGTTGGTAACACCACGAGAAGCTACCGAGCTAAAAGGCTTTGGTAGTTCGCCGTTGTTGGTGATACCATCAATTGGTAATAGAGAAGGAAGAGTAAGAGACGACATGTAGCGAGAGCGTTCAAGCTTGGAACTGCGAACAGAATCCAAGTGCGTGAAACGCTCTGCAATAGTCGTGCTTTCAGTAGGCTTGGCTAGATTCTTTGCCATGTGTCACCTCACTCTGGCCGGGTTGCGGCTTGACCGAAACCCATGCCGGATGCGAGAGCCTTTTCAAGAGCAGCGAAGTCAACCTTAAGTTCGTCTTCCTTCTGCTGTTCTTCCATAGAACGAAGTTCTACGCCAAGAGCCTTCTGTGCCTTACTTAGATCAATCTCCTGCTGCTGAGCCTGTTGCTCCAGTAGCAGAGTCATTTCCTTATCCTTGCGTTCTAGCTCGGACTGGAGACGAAGCTGTTCGTCAGCAGCCTTGGCTAGCATACGCTCATTCTCTAGGGCAGCCCGTTCGAGCTGAGCCTGAAGCTCACTCTGGGTAGAGCCGCCTAATAGAATTGGAGTTCCGCCACCCATAGGGTTGTCCTTTCAATTATTGTGGTCGAGTATCAGTAAATTGGATAGCAGCACCTTGTTGAGATGTGGTATCCCCGAATGAAGCCATAGTCTGCGAGTACTCCTTCTTCTGCTCTTCAAGCAGCTGGCGTACTCGTTGCTTTTCAGCTTCGATTTGTTGTTCTTGTTCAGCCTGTCGATTCTGTTGTCCAACATACATGTTGTATTGGGACTGAGCCATTTGCTCACGACGCTTGAACTCTGCACGAAGTGCTCCCTCATCATCAAGACGAGAGATCTTGAGGCGTTCAGTAGTAGGAGCAACGAAGCTCTCTAGAATCTGATTAATATCCTTATCAAAGAATACCGACGCCCCACTAAACTGCTTGCTTCCAGTCGAAGAATATTGACCTCCAGCGGTGGTAATATCACCCATTTCAGCAACAGCAGCAGCTTCCGCGAACTGCTGAGCATCAGTCTCAAGTGCCTTGGCTGCCTGATACTGATTCCAGTATTCCGATTGTGTTCTACCGTATGGAGCCCAGTTTGATCCAGACGAGCCATACATGACTGTACCAAGGCTTGCCTTGAACGCTTCCTCGTCTCCGCCGAAGGGCTTGAGGAAGTCAGCAGTCGTGCCATACTTCTGCTTCGATTCAGCAAGTAGCTGAGACTTCTTCTCCTCCGTAAGTCTCTTAAACTTACTGGTGATAGCAGTTCGAGCTGCTGACTCTGGATCGTAGCCACCAGAATAAACATCCTCAAACTTCGTACCCAGCTGGAGAATCTCTCCTGTGACTGGATCTTGGAATGAGAAGTCTACGGTTGGTGCTGACGGTGCCCGGAATCTCTCAAGCTCTTGGAGGTACCGCGAGGTACCCTCCAGAGCAGTCTGTGCAAGTTGTGAGTATTGCCTCTGGCTTGAGGCAGGACTAGCAGAGGTCATACCCTGCTGACGAATAGCTCCAAGACGAGTATTGATTCCCTCAAGACGAGACGCAAATGTCTCTGCGGCTTGTCCCTGTTGAATCATCTGAATATTAAATGCTTCTCCAGCCTTGGCAAAGCCTTCAAGCATCTTGTTTCGTTCTTGTAGCCGATCGTACTCAAAGCCCTTAGAGGCCCGGAGACCAGCCAGCTCAGTAATGGCTGGCATGTCCCCGGCAATGGTTGTATAACCACGATTACCCCAGTCACCTTCCCATCCGAAATATGCAGCACGTGTCTTTGCTGTAGATAAGTCGCTAGACGTACTCCGGAATAGAGGCTGAATCTCGCTGGTGTAAATATCCAAAAGAGGAGTGGAACTCATAGGCCGTCTCCTTTCTTATACTTAGAAAAGATTGAATCTAATTTATCAATAGCCCAGAGTTGTCCTGCGTAAAACGCTTGCTCTCTAGCGAGATCCTCACTCGTCTGTTTCGGATCGTACTTCGGAGGTCTGAGAAGACTTCTTAGGTCCTCGATCGCTTCTTCGAGCGAGGGCATCGAGTGCTTCTTCGAGTGCATTGATCTTCTCCTGTTGGGCTTCAAATAATTTGACGATATCTGCAACGACCAGCTTAATTTCGCCGCCGTTCATCTGCCCGCCACGAGCGAGCTTTG
>Ga0099848_1000050_pt1 | contig 40753 bp, 49 predicted proteins | sample CB_VirMetaG_3_FD_78179 | JGI IMG/M metagenome (GOLD analysis project Ga0099848, IMG submission 78179) | Freshwater to marine saline gradient viral communities from Chesapeake Bay - CB_1508_1S Viral MetaG | ecosystem: Environmental > Aquatic > Marine > Coastal | place: USA: Chesapeake Bay...
AAACGCTGTCGCGCCAACTGCTGCGCGAGTTCTTGAGGATGGCCACGTAGGGCTCGCCCTCGTGCTCCTTCTTCACCTTGCGAATCGCAGACTTCACGTCCTTCAGCCGCGCAGTGTAGAAGTCAGCGTGCCCCTTGTGATTGACGGCCAAGGGGATGCGTTCCTTGATGTCCTGAGTCGGGCTGATGATGCACCAGCCAATCGTTTCAGACATGCCCTGCATGTCGCCGCCTTGCCAGCGGGGCGTCGACGCCTTGGCTCGCATCTTCAGCGGCAAGCGGAACCGTCGAGGGTTGTCTTCGTGCAGGATGTAGCCTGTGTTTATCTTCCCGTCAACGACGCGCTTCTGCCAATTCGGTATTTCATTCATTTCTTCGTTCATGTTCATTCCTCCGTTTGTTTGTTCAAAGCCACCTGTGCTTGATTGCGTAGTCGTCGCCGTAGAGCACGCGCGACAGATTGCTGATGAGATGAAAGCCCATGTCCATGCCACAGCCCCCGACTTCGATGGCGTCGTATCGCTTGCTGAGTTTCCAACCCAGTGCGACGGATGCGAGGTAGGTCAAGTCGTAGGGGTAGTCGTCCTTGATTCGGCGCACCTTGATGAAGCGGGTCATGCCCGACTTCGATACGTGCTCCAGTTGTGCGTAGAGTACGTCGTCCGGTTTGACGTGTTCCTTGAGTGCTTCGATTGCTTGTTCTTGGTTCATGCGTACACCGCCATGCAGATGTTGTCCACTTGCTCACAAGTGTAGCCAAGTGATTCGAGATGGGACATGAGGGAGTTGCCCAGTCCGATGCCGTGCGCCTCGAACTCTCCGTTGTACGAGAGCATGTCGTAGAAGCCCCCGCCGTCGTAGACGAGGAAGAGGTGAGCGTCGTGTTGGGTAGTGCGGTAGGCTGTACCACGGGTGGTGGTGACGGAGTAGATGGAAGAGTACTCGCCAGCGAAGAGGTTGCATCCTCCGCCATCAATCCACTGCTCGCCTCCGGCAGAGATGCGCGGCATCAGCCAGTCCATGACTTGCTTCGCCGTGGTCTGTTGCTCAGGCGTCAGGTGTGTGTAGTCCAAGTCCTTCATGCGTTCACCCCACAGTCCTCACGGTGGCGGATGATGCAGACTGGTCTGCTGTTCCGACCGTGTGGGTAGTTCTTCTTGACCGACTTACCACAGGTGGAGCATCGGCCATTGGCGTGTTGCTTTTTGTTTCGTTTGTTGTTCATTTTCATTCCTCTTTGTGTTTGTTTTCGATTTGGCTACCGCCCCTCTTTGATGGGGCTTTATAACCGGAAGCAGTAGTATGCTTTCGTGTTCACTCGTCATAACAACGGTCGCAGGTGAACACGGACGGCGATGGTCCGTGCGCCCACGTAGCCTGACGGCCACAGAAGTCGCAGGTCTGTTCGGTGTTGGGGCTGAGCGGGTAGTTCATTCCTCTTCCTCCCCTTCGACGTATCGCAGTGAGTCGCGGGCGTCCATGACCTCAGAAATCAGGGCGCTGTAATCCACATTGACCCCTATCGCTGCGCGAACCAATGCTTGTGCCGCGCGGTCGAGGGTCATGGCTACGTTGGCCAGCGTCTTCTTGCTGGGTGAGAGGTCGAGGTATCGGCGCTCCATCATCGGCGAGGCCCAATCGCACGCGTTGCATGCGACGACGGTTCCTTCGATGTGGCACTCCCCGTAGGAAAGTTCAGTGTCGCAGTGGTAGCAGGTGCTCATTCTTCTTCCTCCAAGGCTTTCGCGAGGGCTTTGCGCCACTCAAGGCCATAACCGCACAGGCAGTAGTGTGGTCCTTTTACCTGCCACATCGGCATGATTTTGAAGGTGTATTCTTGACCGCATCCGTGGCGGTGGCAGGCAACGGTGTAGGTCCGGTCTTGGTCAGTCATTCGCTCGCCTCCTCCTTGTACCACTCGGTGAACCATCGGTAGCCCTGCTCGCGCAGGCCGATGGCGCAGTCGGTGGGCTGGTTGAATCCAAGGTTCTTCCACCACGACGTGCCGAGCATTGGTCGTGGGACGCACGTCCCGCATGGGCATCCTGTGTTCTTCTCTGTGTTCATGTTCATTCCTCCTCGCAGATGTTGCACTTGTTTTCGTCAATCAGTTCCCCGCAGTGAGTGCAGGCAAACCAGAGTCCGAAGTCCCCGTCGCTCCAGCACCAGAAGGAACCCTCCGGTCGCTTGGTGACTTCGTTCAGGAAGTCCTCGGCGCCCTCCACTTCCCAGCACAGGGCCTCAAAGTGGTCGCCGTTCTCCGCCTCGTATTGTGGCACGTAGTTGTGCTCGTCCATGGCGAAGTCAATGATTCGCTTTGCGTTGTGCTCAAAGCCAAAGGCTCCATCGAAGTAGCATCCGATTTCGTACTCGTGTTCTGTGTTCATTGAATCATCTCCTCCATGTCGTGCAGGTAGACTCGCTTGCCGTCCAAGACGACGTAAGGGAACAGGACTTTCTGACCGAAGCGCTTGAACATCTCACGGTCGTACTGCGTCCACGCTTCGCCGAGCAACGCGCCGTCCAAGTAAAGGATGGTGTAGTCCACTCGCCCACGGTGATAGGACAAGCGAGTGATGTCCCAATCGCTATCGAGAACTCTGTATTGCAGGCCGAGGTGAGTCCCGTGGCCCGCGTAAGTAAGCCGTGCGTTCATGTTCAGTCCCTCCACATGCGAATGGTCCCGTCGTCGCTGCGGGAGTAGGAAGTGTAGCCACCCTCGCCCATCATGGTGCGAAGTTCTCGCTCACGCTCGGCCGCACGCTTCCTCTCCGCTTGACCTTCCTCGCTGAGATACCACTCGGTTTCGATGCGGCATTCCTTCTCAAACATGGTTTCGTTCAGGCGCACGCCGTACATGTCGGCGAGGGCTTGAGGGTCTGCACACTCAAAGACATGGAAGGTGCATCGGTAGAAGGTCATGTGGCCGTAGCCGTAGCACAGCGTGAAGGTGGTGTCTGGTAGGTTCTCCTTGATGTGTTCTTGGAACGTAGCCCACCACTCCTTGACTTTGGGGAAGCCTTCGTGGGCGGCCTTCTGAAGCGGGCCGTCGAAGTCATCAAGGATGTTGGGCCATTCTTCTTCGTTCCGCTTGAAGATGTCGCCCCACACTTCCTCGGTTTGGCGATAGAGTTTGTGCGCGTAGGGCTTTGGTGCGTGGCGGTAGGCGTCCACTGCACTGCGCATGCTGTGCTGGCGATAGCCTCTGTTTGGTCTGAGCATGTGATACCACATGCAGGCTTCGGCGTAGTGTGAGTCCACCCATACTTCGTCATGGTTGCGCATGTTCCATTCGTCCACGTCGTCAATCTGAATGTGCTGAATGACTTCCTTGCTCACCTTGCTTGGGTCGGTGAAGACAGCGTGGCGATACGAGATTGTCTGCGTATCTCCTCCGTAGTCGTCGTAGTCCTCTTCGGTTGTTTTGATTTCAAGCACGATTACTTTCTCCATGTTCATTCCTCCTCGTAGGTGACGCGGCCTGCCTCAATCATGGAAGCGAGCCAGTGGTCTTGGTGCTTCGGGTGCACTTGGTAGCGGATGATGTCTGCGATGTTCTGGATGGCTTCAAGCAGGCTTTCCCGCTCTCGCTCCAGCCACAAGGCGTATTCATTCAGGTCGCAGTAGGCTTGGTCTTGGCTATCGTATTCGCTCATGTTCATTCCTCTTCTTTGTTTGGGGGTGTGACTTTCCAGCCCCACTCAGACCATGTAGCATAGCCAACTGGGTAGCGGGTTGGATTGGTGTATAGGTAGGCGATGCCTTCCCAGTGACTGCTCTTCTCGACGAACAAAGCGTTGATGCCGATTTGTTTCATGTGAATGAGTTGTTGTTGAATCCACGCCTTGCACCTTTCCTCAGTGCTGGCGTCGAACGCTATGACACCAAACTCTAATGTCTGGCGGTATGCGATGACCTCGTAGCATGGGTCTTCGGGTCGGTAGTCAATCGTGTAGAAGAGGCATTCGCCACTCGGCATGAGGTAGTCACTGTCTGGTAATGGGTAGCATTCTTCGGGCGTCAATTGCATGTTTGTTTCCTCCGATGTTTCCAATGTATTCAATGGTGCTTAGAGAGAGAGAGAGAGAGAGAGAGAGAGAGAGAGTATAGTATATACATTAGAATAATTAGAATATACTACTACTACTACTACGCTACTGGGGCGCAGTCTGCCGGTCCCTTATGCGTAAGGGGCGGGGTGGAATGGGATGGTGAGGGGTGCGAGGTGGGGTGGGAGGTCAGGTTGCGTGGCGCTCTGGGCGTCAGGCAGATTCTTTGAGGAATCGGGAAGCAACACACACAGGTCGTACCTCTGGCGCTTCCCCAGTCACGCGACAACTTTCCATGGTGCTGTCGCGCTTCGCTTTCCGAGCACATAGGGTAGACGCGGCCGTCGCTACCCAAGCACCCTCGGCAGGCACGTTGTGTGTGTGAGATGCACCCCGCAGGGCAGAGGTCTGGCGTGGCTGGCCAGCCCGCGCACGTTGCTCTGCCTCTGCCCTGCGAGGGCAAGGTTCCGGCATATGACCGACTCAAACGCCTTGCCGAAGGGCGATTCTCCTCTGCAGATGCGGTCTCGTTTTTGCCCCACTCACTGGGGCACGGGATTGCCGTTAGTCATTTTCTATCCTCCTGTGTTCTATAGAATGTGATGGCTTGTTTGCACTGGCTCCTGCTCAGGCAGGGGCGGATTACCAACGGCGAGATGTGCCGTGGTGTAGCGTGCCGCCGGACTCCGTTGGTCTTACGGAGCCAGTGCAAACAGTGAATGTGAAGTGAAGCGGGGCAAGTGTGTGGGGAGGCCCCCTGCATGTCGTGCGTGTCGGGCTCGCGCTCACCCGCTCTTACGTTCAGGCCGAGTCCACCTGAGCCACGCCCGATTGCGTTCAGAAAAAGGCGGGCTGTTCACCTGCCCCGCTTCGGGTGCCCCTTCACGCGGGGCTGACGGTCGCTTGCCGATACGACTTCGGTTGCACGGAATGGACCCCGTGCGGTCGAGGACTATGAGCCGTCCACCGGCCTCGGTCATGCTGGCTTACCCGCCAGCAGGGGCCACTTACGCAGAGCCTTCGACCGCCATGTCCTCAGCGATGGGAGTGGAGTCCGTTCCTTAGGCCGACTCCCAGCCTTGATAGGGCGGGGGGCCGCAGCCCCCCGCCCCCTTGCCGAGCCCGACACGCGGGCTTGAGAGGGTGCGAGCCCCGCTCACTCGGTGGTGAGCAAGGACACCTTGGCGTCACCCTTGATGAGCCAGACGCCCTTGGACTCCTTGTCCTGCCACCAGTTCTCCTTGTCGTGGTGGTTCGCACGGACCCACGCCTTCGCGGCCTTGACGCGGCTGTCGAAGAAGCGCGGTTTCCCGTCCTTGTCCACCACGCCATCGGCGACGTAGGCCACACCTGCGGCCACGGCGGCTTCGAGCGCGGCCCGACCGGCAGAGCGCTTGAGCGTGCGGCGGTGTGCAGCGAGTCCGTGGAAGAGCAGGCTGACGACCTTGCCAGCGTTGTCCCCTTTGGTGACCCTGTAGGAGGTGCGGAGCGCGGTGAGCGCGCTCACGTCGTCCTTGACGGTGGGCAGTTCGTGACCGCATTCGCTCACGCCATCAGCGCGGGCGTTCTGCACGGCCTTGTTCAGGCCGGTGTAGACCTGTTTGCGCGTGAAGGATGAGAGCGCGTAGTCCTTCGACCACTCGATGCGCCCGTCGTTCAGGAACGTGTCCTTCTCGATGGGCAGGCTCACCCGTTCCGCATTACTGCGGATGAACACCTGCAAGCAGCCGTTCAAGGGGTTCATCTGCACCGCGAAGGGTGCTCCTCGGTCAATCGTGTCTGTGTTCAGTTCGTTTGTCATGCGTATTCCTCGTGTTTCGTGTGTTCCGCTGTTGGGTGTTGGTGCCGAAAGATTCGACGCTCACCCCCCTTTGTTGGGGCTTTATAACCGGAAGCCCCAGAACGGGGCACTGCGGTTCAGCCACACACCCCCAACCACCCACCCCACGCCCCGTCACTGGACGGGGGTGGGGTGGGGGTGGGGTGCTTGGTGGGGGTGGGTGTCGAAGGTTCGACGCTTACCCCCCTTTGTTGGGGCTTTATAACCGGAAGCCGTTGAACGCATGACTGCGCCCCTACACGGGCCTACCCCCTGCCCAGTTTAGCGCGCCAGTTGAGGCGCGTAAAGGACGCTCAAGCGAGTGCATGACCCAACCATATGCGTGAGGTCGAGGGGCCTGCCCCCGCCACCCCCGACGCGCTGTGACGACGGCGACCGGCAGAGGGCGCGCCTGCTAAACCGCTGTGGTGCTTGCTCACGCGCCCCGCCCTGCGAAAGCGAGCCGTGCGCCTGTGAATCACAGCGGGACGCCTGCGCGACGACGACGAAACCGATGCACTGCGGTTTAGTCGGGGCACTGCGAGCCAGTTCGCCGCCGCGCGTGCTAAACGGGGCACGTCGGTTTAGCCTGCGGCTAAACCGTGCACTGCGGTTTAGCCGGAGGCATGCAGTTTAGGCGGGAGTTTAGGCTCCTTTAAGCCCACACGGCGCTCCAGAAAAAAAATTTTCAGAAAATTTTCGGTACACCTAAACGACCGTCGACTTTATCGCCAATGGCCGCCTCCGCTCAGCCATGACGCCGCTGGAGCAGGCTTGGTCCGTGCTCAAAGCAAATCCGAACTTCCAAGCCTTCGAGGCAGGCGGCTATCACCCAGAAAGCCACATGCCGTCCCCAAGCATACGGAACTTGGGAACCGTTGACCCGGCCATCATGGCCATGGGGCTGCGTCAGATAGCGGGCGGTAGTCCTCAAGAGAGAGTGAGCCGGCTGATGGCTGGAGACAGGGACCCAATGCGCACATTTACCCTCCCTCTTCAAGCGCAGGGTTCAGACCCATACGCAACAGGGGACCTCGACGGCTTCGAGGGGTTGGGCGAAGGAAGCCAAGATTACTTCAGCGTGTCCCGGCAGCCGCGACCGGGAATGATAGGCGGCTCAGACCACGCCCAAAGCCCACCCCGCGGCTCACCGCAGGACATCATTGACTCGTTTCATGGGCGCTACGGTCCTCGCACCCTGACGCCCGAAGAAGAGGCCGAACTCATCAACCGTCTTCGCGCGGCACAACAGTGACCGTCGGTGTTAAATCCGCACCACCTCCTGCCGGTTCATGCGGGTGTCCATCTACGAGGTCGGGCCTCGTGATGGGTTGCAGTCGCTCAAGCACGTGGTGCCAACTGAGGAGCGCAGGGCTCTAATTCAGTTGCTCTACGACGCTGGACTCACGGAGGTCGAGGAAGTCTCCTTCGTTCATCCCAAGCGTCTGCCTCAGATGGCTGGCGCCGAGGAGGTTTTCAGCGGTCGCGGCTCGGCGCTGGTGCTCAACGCCCGTGGGTTTGAGCGGGCGCGCGCGGCTGGCGTTGAGCGAATCAACGTGGTCATCAGCCCCTGCGAGTCGTTTTGCCTGAACAACATGGGTCGCCGCCACCACGAACTGATGCTCATGTACCGCCAGTTTCTCAACGGCTACCCCAAGGACAAGGTGCGTGTCTACGTGTCGATGGCCTTTGGTAGCCCGGACAGCGGGTCTTTTGAGCGCCGTCACCTCCGACTCATGACCCGCGATGCGCGCATGCTCGGCGACACGGTGGTCTTTGCCGACACCGTGGGGTGCGCGACGCACCACGATGTGTTCATGGCAGCCGAGGAGGCCGAGGAGGCTGGCATGCAGGCGGCGCTCCATCTCCACCATCGTGGTGACGAATCGCGCCCGATTTCGCTCGTTCGCGCAGCCCTTCTTGCCGGAATCAAGCAATTCGATACCAGCATCGGTGGGCTGGGCGGCTGTCCGTTTGCCGAGGGCAGCGGAGCCAACCTGTCCACGGAGACCCTCGTGCGCCATCTGGACGCATGGGGTTTTGAGCACGGCATCGACAAGCGGGGTCTGGAGGCTGCGCGTCGGCTGGCGCACGGGCTGAAGTTTCCTGCGCCGGACGTCGTTGAGACGCACTGCTAAACGAGCGCATTTGAGTTATCACGCTCAGAATCACTCAGCATCTTTATGACTACTATCCCGTTCGCCGGGTCATGGCCAACGACGCCGAGCAATACAGGAAGAATGCGGAAGAAGCGAAGCGCTTTGCTGCGCTGGTTCTTGCAGGACCAAGCGACACCTTTGAGTTAGAACAGTTTGAAATCATGAACATGTATAGCAGCATGCTCGAATTGACGGCTGAAGAACTTGAAGCGCAGGAAGAAATTACGAAGGATTGGCTTTTCAGAATGGTCGCAGAACTGCACGAGATGCTTGAGCGCACCATCATCGCCAACGCTGCAAAAACTCAACCCGGTGAACTGTTCTACTGGTTAGACCAGTTTGCCGGAACGAACGGCTATTACGACTGGTGCGCATCACTCGGTCCCGAAGAAGAGTAGGCTCCTCGTGAAACAGTTTAAAGTCAGGAGCGGCGTGCGCGATAGCATGAGCGCCTTCGACCAAGCATGGGAGACCCTCCTGCTTCAGAAGGCGTTTGAAGAGCACCGGGGTTTCTTCGGCACGATGCCTCCAGCCATTCGCGGGATGGTTGACCGGCGCCTCGCTCAGGGCGCTCTTGGCGACGTTGTCCATGATGCACAGGGCGTCCCCGTCGAATACGGCGAGGGTATGGGTGAGGCAATCCCTACCGGACCAATGCGCGAAGGCGACATGTCCCCCTACCGTCGCATCGGCCGTGACCAGACGACGGTTTTGGAGCCCCACCAGACCATGATTTCGGCTACTGATGCAGGGGCTCCCGGCATTTATGACGAAGAAGGTAACGTCTTGGACGACAGCAAAAAGGACGCATACGTTGCGCCGGGGGTGGGCTTGAGGTCTGTGCCCGGCTACGAACTGATGCCGGAAGAAGGATTCGCCACGCCGCGTGAGCAATACTTCGGTCGGCAGAGCATGGCTGACGCTTCCCGCCGCATGCTTACTGGCGCCCAACGCGGCACCCGCATGGACGTGCAAGGCGGCTCTAAGTCCGGTATTTTCGCACCTATGCGCAACATCGCTGGTGGTGCAGTTGAAGGCAGTGAAAGCCGACGCATGGAAGGACGCATGCCCACCCCACAGGGCATGAAGCGTGTTGGACAGCGGCGCAGCGCTGCGACACTCGGAAACGAAGAGGGCGTGACCGCGCGTGCCAAGTTGGGCGGCCTGTCTGAATCCTTCCTTACGCCTGAAGTCATCGCTGCTCGTGAAGGAAGCCAAGCGCCCAAACCCCAAGCGCAGGCTCCGCCAACACCAGAAGAAGAGCGTGAGTCGCTGGCTCAAAGGCTGGCTTCGATGGCCATGGAGGCCAACCCCGGCATCAGCATGAACTTTGACCCCACCGCGATGGCGCGCGAGATGGTGCCTGACGCGCCTGCTGACCCCAACGCAGACCTCTTTGATGAGCCGGTCACCCCGTTCAACCAACTACCGCGCAACGACCAATTGCGCGACCCTAACGACCCTGCACTGGTCCGAACCTTGCGGCGGATTGCGCAGCAGAAGGAAGCCATGTCCTTCCAGCCGGGCGAGAAAGAAGCCTTCTTTGGCACTGAAACTGACCCCGCCACCATGGAGATGTTCGGCGGTCAGCGCGGTGGCGAAGAGGCGTTGGCCCGCGTCCGTCAGTTGATGATGGAGGAGGCCAAGCGTGAGGCTGCGCGACAACAGGCACAGGGGCAACTTGAACTCACCCGTGCGCAGCAGGCTGCTCAGGCGAAGACCGACCAACAGAGTTGAGGCTTGATGCTGCCGATTGATGCGGCTTGGATTGTGCTCAAGGAGGCCTTGAACCCCAATGTTGACCCCGAAGGCCTCCTCGCTCAGGCGTTGGCGCAGCAGGCGCCAAAACCGAATCCGCTCACGATTGAGCCTCTTCCTAAGATGAATCAGCCCAAGCAGACGGTGCAGCAGAAATTGCCCGCTGAATTGACGCAGGGTGCCTACGAATCTAATTTCAAGACGGAAGGACCCCGTGTTCATCTTTAAGGTAGCACCTAAATACCGGGGCGCTATGCGCAACACGTGAAAGGTAAGCGGCGCAGCGAGCCATGTGCTCATTGTGAGCACCATCCGACCCGTCGGCTTTACGTCAAGGTCGGAAACTTGTTTCGAGGTATTGCTTGGCTATGTTCTGAATGCGATGGCGTCACGTTTGACGACTGAGCAGTTTAAGTAGGGTCATCCCCCGTCAGCGATTGGTCTTCGGGCGTTCATCTGGTTTGGGCTGGGCCAGTTGTTCTTCACCTCCGCCCGTTGACCACCTCAATCCTTTTCATCAGCGTCAGCATGCGCGAAGCATGAGCGGTAGCCATGCCCTTGAAACGGCTTGGCTGTTGCTCAAGGACTTCTCGTTCCTGAAAGACCACTCGCCAGAGTACATTCAGGGTCTTCTTGCTCGGATGAAGGAGTACAAGAAAAAACCGTATGAGTTGGAGCACGTCTCTGGAGACGTTCTTCCACACTACGTGCAGCGTAGAGACGCGCGGTTTCGCCCAAACCAAGCGATGCCCAAAGGATTCAAGGATTTCACGCCCGAACAGGTGGCTCTTTTCATGGCCAACGACGTCCTCTCCAACCATCCAGAATTGCCAGAGGCCCTGCGCACACCCATTCTCGCACCGGACAAAAAATACGGAAAGATGAAGCCTGCTATGATGTTCGACATGTTTGTGACGTCGAGACCAACGGGTCGAGGGGACGCTTCTCACATTTTCTCACCTGTCTTTGCTGAGCATGAAAACGGTAAGGTTGGGCTGTTGACGGTAGGTGCTGGTATCGGAGGAACCGGCGCGGGCAACCGTCACACCGTCCACGTTGTCCCTGAAGGGGGGCAGATGAAGCCGCGACAGCATCCCAAAGAACTGGCAGATACCCTTCCCGCCCGGTTCAATTTCGAGCCACAGCCTACGGAGATTGTCGCTAATCCTCCAATTTCACCGGAAAAAGAAATCGAGCGACCGCCTAACATAGGCCTCCGCCAAGATTTGACGCCTGTTCCAAAGGGAATGGAGGTTCCCGTCAACTTCGACAGCATGCCGCCTCACATTCGGGACATGATGATTGACGGCTACCTGCGTCGACGAGGCGGAGGCGGAGGCGATGATGTTCAGACGGGCGAGCCAATGGACCTCGCTTGGCGTATGTTGAAGGCGGTGGTGGCATGAGCGACATTGAATGGTTGACGGAAGCAGAAGTGGTGGGGAAAACGGACTGGTCTGACGTGTCCTTCTGCGATTGCTGCTCGCCGCTGGAACTTTCGTTGGCTGTGCTCAAGGCCAAGAAAAACTCCAAGCCCTTTCATGGGTACAACCCGAACAAGCACCATCGAGAAGGCGGTCTGAACGCCAAAGGTCGCGCCAAGGCCAAGCGTGAAGAAGGCGCCAACCTCAAACCTCCGGTCACGGAGAAACCCTCCAGCCTAAAGCCCGGCTCCAAGAAGGCTAAGCGGCGCAAGTCGTTCTGCGCCCGCATGAGCGGCGTCAAGGGTCCGACCAGCAAGGACGGAAAGTTGACGCCCAAGGGCGCGTCGCTCAAGAGGTGGAACTGTTGAGCGACTGCGACTGCGGCCACTGTGTTGGGTTGTCGCAGGCGTTTGAGTTCTTGGAAAAGAAGTTGTGCCCTGAAGGGAAGGCTGCAGCGAAAAAGAAGTTCAAGGTCTACCCGTCGGCCTACGCCAACGGTTGGGCTGTGCAATACTGCAAGGGCAAGTTCAGGGGGAAGAAGAAGTGACCCGCTGCACTTGCCACGACGTCCTCATCGTCAAGGACTTGAACCGCTGGTTCAAGGAGAAGTGGGTGGACGTCAGCCGGAAGGACAAGGACGGCAAACATCCTCCGTGTGGTCGCTCAAAGGCCAGCACGTCGTCGAAGGGCTACCCTAAGTGTCGCCCGTCCGTCAAAGTCAGCGACAAAACTCCGAAGACCAGTGGTTCGATGAGCGAAGGTGAAAAGCAGGCTGCGACAAAGCGCAAGCGTGCAAAGAAGCAGGGCGTCGGTGGGAAGCCGACGGTTGTGAAAGCAGTGGCTGTGGTCAAAAGCCCCGTCTCCCCAGAGGCCAAGCGGCACAAGTTGGAGTACGACAAGAAGTACCAAGCCACGCCTGAGCGGGTCAAGTACCGTGAGGAATTGAACCGTGAGCGACACCGTCGTGGCATCTACGGCAAGGGTGGACCGGACATGAGCCACACCAAGAACCACACCCTCGTAGCGGAGGACCCGCACACCAACCGAGCCCGCCATTTCAAGGAAAGGGGGACGCTTAAAGGCGTAAGTGCTATTGACCTCGCCTTTGATTCTTTACGCAATCATGGGCTGTGAACTCATCGACTGGTGGGAAGAACTCTTCACCGAGATGCTCAAGGTAGCACTTCACAACGTGGACCTTATTGAGGAACACTGCAACGGTTCTGACGAGGCCATGTGCCTCTTGATGGAGGCTTCCGAGCAACTCCATTTTATCCAGCAGGCTTATCACGACTGGCGGGATGGCAGAGTGCATGTCGGGCTCGGCCTTTGAGTCCGCTTGGGCTTCGTTGAAGTCCGATGACCCCGACCGCATCGTGAAAACTCCGTTGGCAGCCTTTGCCGCCCCTGCTTTTTTCGGGACGCTTGGCGCTCTTACTGGTGCGGGGTATCGCGCTTACGACGATGAAGGTAATTTCAGACCCGGAAGGCATGCAGGGGCGACGTTTCAAGACCCTCTCACAGGAGGTTTGCTCTTTGAGAGAGAAATCGAAGACCCTACCGGAGGTCAGCGCGCTTTGGGAGCAGCGACGGGTTTGCTTCAAGCCGTTAATCCTGTTGCGCCATTGGCCCGCGTTGGTCGAGGTATGCGTACCGCACGCGGTGTTCGCGCTGCAGCCGCAGGGCGACAGGCTTCACGCATGGCCGATGCGTCTCGCGCGGCTCGTCGAAGCGGCGACATCATGGCTGGTTCGATTGACGAAGCGGCCCAAGTTCGGGCTGCGGCGGCTCGCCAACTTCAGAACCGCACCATGACGGAGCGTGGGTTATCGGCGTTCGATACGCGTACTGCGAGGATGGCGGGTCGCTTACCTCAAATTGCCGGTTTGGCGGAGGAGCAAGGGCTTTTGGCTGCGGCCGCTGGCTTTGGGATGAATCGTCTGATGGGTGGACTGGGTCAGCAGATACCCGGTATGTCCGGTATGGGCTCCCAACCACAGTCTTTCGGTGCAGGGAGCGCCATGGGAGCCGGTGCAGGCAACCTTGCGAACGTACAAGGGAACGCGACAGCCGACCGTGTGATTTTTGACCCCTTGCTCGCTCAGGGGAATCAGGCGCTGACCGGATTCGAGGGGCAACAGGAGTTTGGAGGGTTCGGCGTCAGAACAGGTGAGGACATGTACATTGGCGACCGACTCATGAAAAGCGTGGTTGAAGACATGCACCGTAAGGCACTTCTCAAGAAGGAAGGACTCTGCAAAGGCGGTTGCGGTCAGACCATCAAGATGTGTGGCTGTGAGAAGACCGTGAAGGCTGAGTGCCCGAAGTGCGGCAAGAACTGCTCCTGCGACCAGAAGAACAAGGCCGACAAGAAGCCTGCACACGGCATGGTCATCGTCATCGGCTCTAAGGCTGGCCCCGGCCCCATGACTGAAGGCAAGCGCGACAAGTTGGACTCTGAGAAGGGCTCCGACAAGGACGACTGATTATATCGGATGAGCGTCAAATCGGGTCCGGGGCGGGGGGTTCCCCTCCGCACACCGGCCCTCCGCCCCACCTACGGTGCACTTAAGACCCACCGGCACTTCGCCATTTCGAGGGAACACCATGTCCGGTGTAGATAACAGCAACAATGACCAAGCAGAAATTCGACTGATGGGGCTCATCCTGACGCAGGCTGTGTCCATTGGTTTGGCCATCGCCATCTTTGATTCTGGCATCTGGCTTAACCTTCCTGAGCCAACCCTCAACGGCGTGACCTACGCTATGGCAGCCTTCGCCGTGCAAGGCTTAGCCTACTACCTGTTCAAAATGTTCTTTCAGCAAGGAATGGATGAACGCGCTCGCGCTGCTGCTCAAGAGCGTGCTCGGCGCACACGCTATCGCAGCATGGAGATGAACTTCGACCAGCGGCGTCAGGATATGGAGATGCGGATGCAGGAGGCTCAATTGGAAGCCGAACTCCGCTGGATGGAGAAGAACCCCGGTCGCACACCTCCTTGGATAGAATCTCGCATGGCTTCGGCCAGTTCTTCGTCGGTCGACTTCATCCCAGAAGAAGTGGCAAGGCACGTGGCACCAATGAGCCTTGGGCTTGAGTTCACTGACGCTGAAGAGGACGTCGGTCCTGAGCGCGGTCCTGATGGAAAGTTCAAGAAGAAGGAGTGATGGGGCTTGGGCCGCATCTTCAAGACGCCGTCTGACGATGCCGTCGAGGAGACCCTTCGGAGCATGCACATCGCCAACACGGTGGACGTGGCCTACGAGCGCAGTCTTGGATGGTTGCGTACCGTTCTGTTTTCTGTCGCCACAGCATTCATCATTAGTGGCTACGAGTTCTACCGTGACTGGAGTCTTTGGGAGTCAACGGGTGAGTGGGTCAGAGAAACGCTTCGTCGGTGGGCAGACTCGATTTTCAACTGAGGTTCGACCATGAGTGCAATCGGAGGCTCCGCACTGGTCGGTGGCGTCGTTTTTGCTCGTGAGTTGTGGCACTACTGGAAGCCTCGCCGCGTCGGTGTCTACGGTCCGCCTATGGTTGGCAAGACGACGCTCGACCGCTACATGACCACACCCGGTGAGATGGAAGCCATCCCTGAAGACGAACGAACCAAGCACTTCAAGGTCCCCGGACTGAATCGTTTTTTGCTGCCCACCCCAACACGAAAGCGCGTGTCCTACAAGGGCGATACGCGGGTGGTTTATTCTTCGGACGTGGGAGGCGACGAGCGCTTTTGGAACCTCTGGATTGACGACATGGTCAACCGTCAAGTCGAATCCATCGTCTTTCTGTTTGACCATCGCTCAAAGGACGGTGGCGAAGCGGCCATTCAAGCCATTGGCGGCTTCAAGTACCTCGTTGACGCTGTTCTGCATCGCCAATATCGGTACCGCAACTTGAAATCGTGGATGAAGGGGAAAAAGTATGCACCAAAAATCGTCATGCTCGTGGCGAACAAAGCCGACCAGTGGTGGGACGAACAAGCCAACATTCTCTGGCAACAGCAGCGACTCGGTGAACACGCCATGTACGACCCTTTCAGAGCCGACCTCGTCCGTTTGCAGAAGGCGGGTATTCCTACGAAGAGGGGAATGATGGCCACAAGAATTGGCTGGAACGTCGAAAACACGATGCTTGACTTGCTGACTGGATAGGTGATAAGTGATGATTGGAAGATTTGGTGGATATGGGCAGGTACCGCAGAGTGACGCGAGTCTGGCGACGATGAGTCAGGCTCACTTAATGGCATTGAGCCAGCAAGGCAACGCGAGCCATGAGCAATTGCTGGAGATGCAGGCTGCTCAGCAAGGCATGCGGGACATGGCTGGCAAGCAGAACATTGTCGTGCCAAAGGTCAACTTCTATCCGAGCCGCCATCCTGACCCTCGGAAGGCGAGGAAGCAGGACATTCGGCAGGCTCGGAGTCTTTTGACGCCGACCAAGCGAGGTTTGCTGAATCCATTCCGCTGGGTTTGGACGTTTAAGTACAGGTACAACAGGCAGAGCAACCTCTGCGTCATCGACGGGTGCAACTGCGAGGAACTGATTCGCTACGACAACCTCTACGCGAAGATTACGGATGAGGAAACCGGCAAGAGTTTGTGGGAACTCTACTGGCGAAACCCCGTCACACAGACTCCAGAGCCTTTCGTGGCACGGGAAAAGGTCACCAACGGTCAGAAAATGAAGGGGACCTACTGTCCTGAGCACCTCCACCTTTACCACCTCCTGTGCAAGTGGGAAGCCGAGAACGACAAGGACCACAACACCACCAAGACGGGAATGAAGGAAATGGTCAAGAAGGGTGTTTCGACGGTCGCTGTTCCTATCGCGGTGGTCAAGAAGAAGGACAACACGCCTGAGTTGCTCAAGAAGTACGAGCCCTTCTTTATGGAATTGGAAAGGGACTCCAGCACGCACCCCGGCATCACCCTCTCGCACTACCAGAACCCTGAAACCGGACTGAACGACATCACCACGGTCACTTTTGACTTGCGGATGTTTCAGAAAGAAGTGCTGGCCACGCGACCTCAACTCTCTGATGCCATCGCGAACCTTGGCATCATGCAGATTGCACCGACCCACCCTGTAGTCGGACCAGCAGAAGGTGTTATGGGAAGGCCTGAACTCCCACAGACCGAGCAGGGTCTGTTCGGACAGGGGGCTTGAGTCATGTTTGGCAACCCATCATCATCTGGAGCATTGAATCTTGGTGCCTCTTCAATGGTCGCGCAGCCTGCCATGTCGAACCCCTTCGCTTCACAGGGTATGCAGCAGATGTCCCAGTCCCCCTTCATGGGAGGGATGGCTGGTGGCATGGGCATGCAGCAGAACATGATGCAGCAGCCTATGGCACCTCCCAGTGAAATGGAAATTCAATTAGCACTGATGCGCACTTTGGCTCCTATTGACCGCTTCGTTGCCGGACCGAGCATGGCTACGTTGGTGAAAATGCTCAACGACCTCATGTCTTTCTCGATTCTTGAAATCTTGAAAAGTGCTACGTTCAAACTTGACGATGAAGGCGTGATGAAAATGGACATTACGAGCCTTCCTCCTCATCTGCAGACGATGAGCGCTGAGAACGTCACCACTCAGTATAACTCACTCCAGATGGTGAGTCAGCAGAGCATTCAGCAGGCAGAAATGCAGCAGCAGCAGATTGCTGCGTTTGCACAGCAGAGCATGATGGGAGGCGCGTTGAGCGCAGCCCTTGCGAATGAAGGCCTCATGGACAGGGCAGGTGGCGCTGCTGGTAAGTTCATGGGTTCGTTTATGGGGGTGAGGTGATGATTCAGGATTCTATGTCGGGTTTTGCGTCTTCGACGATGGAGATTTTCGCTCCGGTGAAAAGCGTCATCATCGACATGGTCATGGTGCAACTGTTGTCCATCATCATCGCATTGGCAGCCATTTTACTACTTGCATCCTCGGAGTTGAAGAGTGACCAGATTGCCTACCTTGTGGCAGGACTATTCGGGGCGTTCTTCATGCTCGGCAGCATCTATGCCCGCATCTCCGAGGTGTAGAGGGCCAGTGTAGCGACCCCACTTCTTGAGTGGGCACTCGCTCGACCGCAGCACGGTCTTGACCCGCATTTGGCAGCCGCACTCCAAGCACCGGCTGTACCATTCGTCCCAGCGCGGGCAGGTTTTACAGATGCTGATTCGCTCTGTCTGAATTTGGTCAGGCACAAAGCGGCGCAGTCCAGCGTCTCGTGCTGCTCGACTAAGGTCGACGACGGTTTTCATGGACACAGGTACGCCTGCAATCCGAGGTGCAGCGCGTGGCAGTTTCATGCTGTTCAGGACCGGCTTGGCGTTCAAAACCGTTATGGCGGCTGGTTGCGTGGCCCGACGTATGGGGAGCGGACGCCAGAACAAGCGTTCATGTCCGTTCTGCCAACACGGCGACCGTGACTCGTTGGAACAGAGCATCATCGACGGGGTCGCCGAAGCCCGATTGATAGACCAAGACTTGGGCTGGAGAGCCAATACGGCTGAACGCCACATGAAAAATCACGTCGGTGACTATCATGTCGGCGCCAACCACTCCTGCGCGGTCTGCACCGACGACAACCGGCGCATGTTTGAGGTCGCCTACTTTGAAGGCGAGCGCACCACGGACGACATCGCTGAAGAATTGGGGTGCAGTGAAGAATTGGTCTACCGCCACATGAAGCAGCACTTCCAACCGTTGGTCAAGAAGTCGTCAGCGGCCATCGTGGCCATTGATGCTGGGCAGGAAATCGACATCTTGCGCGACAACGTCCAGTCCCTCAACGGCAAGTTGGCTCAGTTCATGCAGGAAAGCAGCGTGCACGATGATGGCGTGATTGCCGACATGGTGCGTCTGCACAAGGAAGTGCGCGAGACACTCAAGGACCTCAGCATGTATCAGGAGAAGTGGGCTACCCCGACAACGAGCGTGGCCAACAGCACCATCAATGTCCTGAAAGTTGAGTTGGGTAAGGAGAGCCCTGAAGTATGGCGCCGCGTCCGCGAAAGCCTGCTGTCCCAAGCCGATGGTGTCGACGAAGACATCGTAGATATTCTGTGAGGTGAGAAGATGCCGGCGACTGGTTCCGACACGCGGATGTACAGTCCGCGTAGCGAGTCCAACCTCGGCTACTCCAAGGACGACGACTACCCGCACGGTATCGGCGACCCAGAGGAAATGGAGGCCTACCGCGACAAGCAGATGGCTGAGAAGGAGAAGCCAACGCTCACCGATGACCTCCCTCACCTGCAACTCTCCATCCCTCGCACACCTCCGCCCGTGCCCGGTATGCCTCCGATGGAGGAAGAGGAGCCAGCGATGGACGACCAGTTCAACGAGGGTCAGCAGTTTGGGGCCATGACGGGCATGCCTGACGTGGGCAACCTCAGCATCGGCAACGCGACGGGGACCATGCCCGCTCCCGGTGGCATGTTGGCTACGGGTGAGCCTATGGAGCACGCGTGGTCGTCGCTCATGAAAGCGCGGCTTGACGATGTGGGCACTGGGAAAGACAAAACGTGGAGCCAGCCGAAGTTTGAGACGCAGCCCGGTGGGTCCGACATCACGACGGCGACCAGCCGCCGCTCCAAGGCGCAGTCGCGTGCACTCGGTGGCGGCGGGAAAAAGCGCGGCCTTGACCTCGCTCCACTGAGCGTCGACCGGACGCACCTTGGCGTAGCGACCAAGCAGCCCCTCCGCCTCTTCCCTGAGCAGTACGGCCACCAGCGCGCGACTCAGCAGCGCCGCAGGCTCATGGGCAACGTGCCTCAGGCTCCTGCGGGGCACGGGCTTGGCCCAGAGCGGACCTATCAGCCGCGTGGACCGAAGGTTGCTGTGAGCGGGCAGACTCCGATGAAGGAGCCTATGGTGCCCCGCGAAAGAGGGCAAGGTTTTGCCAAGTCCATGGAGGGCCTGCGCGAGGACATCGAGGCCCTGAACAAGGCCAAGGACTACCTGCAGTTCAGCCAAATCCGAAGGCTGCTGCGCCAACTCAAGGATGCGACGGAGCGGCAAGAGCGGCGACTGAAGGCTGCTGCGCCCGGTGAGAATCGAGAGGCTGGACATCGAGAGGGGCAGGACAGCACGACGAAACCTGCGGGCGCCACTGAGAATCTGGAGGACGACCCGAAGAACTGGGGCGCCCCGTCCACGTTGTTTGCTGCACGTGGGAGCGGGAGGGTCGGCTGATGTTCAGGGTCCATCTGCCCGCCACGTCCTACCTGAAGAAGCAGGTGAAGTTCTTCGACACGCTGGATTTCCTCAAGGCGTACAAGAAGCACGTTTGGATGAACCAGTCGGCCTCCGTCACCAAGAGCGCTGGGTTGGCCTTTGGCGACCAACTGCTCCCTCACTCATGGGCGCCGACCGATGCCGGTATTCACCCTGACCCGAATACCCCCGACCACCCGCCGTGGAACCATCACCCTGAGACGGGTGAACTTCTTCCCGGCGGACTTCACCCCATCGACTTCATTCATCGTGACCTGCAGCAGCGATATGGGTACAGTCCGCAGCAAGCCGCAGACCTGATTGACGAAGCCGTTGATGTGCATAACCAAGAGGCTGGCAAAAATCACCAAGCCCCTTACTTTGGCAGCCCGCAGTGGCGCAAGGTCTTCATTGGACCACATTACCCTCACAATGAAGATGTACACATGCGTAGGGTGCGTGGTCGAGACCCGCTGTACGAAGGCGGACCTCGCCCGTTCATCACGTATTTCGCGAACAGCGGTAACGTCGAGGGGGCCGCCCAAGGCCAGTGGATTGATGGTGGTGCCGTGCACATCAATCGCGCACTTGGGCAGGTGTTAGGAAAGCGAGGACATCTTCAGGGACTGAGCCCCGAACAGTACCCGAATTACGTCAAGTACAACGCTCTCAAGCCGGGCGACCTTTCTGGTGGTATTGTTCAGTCGATTGGAACAAAGGATTTCAACAAATATCGTCAAACAGGTCAGTTGCCTCCGTTTTATCAGAGTGCAGAAATGCAGGCGGCATTGGCCGAGCAGCGCCGCCATCCTGAAATCCACGCACACCAGTTGGCACAATTACTGCCTGATGCTTTTTATCACGCGCCTACGGGAAGTGGAGGTGGTCGTGGCGGCGGCTCAACGATTGACCTGAAAGGCATTCTTGGTCAGATGGGGGTCGAGCACGGTCTTTCTGACGAAGAATTGGCCAAGATTGCCGGAACAAGGGCCATGAAGATGCTGTTTCAGGAGACCCACAACATCGACTCAGAGAGTGGCAGTGGTGCCGTAAAGTCACTGGTCAATGTAATGCTCCGAGACATCAACTCTCACTACACAGATGAGTTTTACCCGATGCACGCTTCGCATGCACGTGGTGCTGAAATGGATGAATCGACACCGTTTCACCGAGCCGCGAACCGGGTGGCCGGAAACATTGTCGCGCACATGAGCAACGCTGTTCACAAGTTGATGATGCAAGGTATGCCTGAAGACGAGGCGAAGATGACTGTGGCTCGCCAGATGCGTGAATCTCAGGTCGACACAAAAGGTCGCTACGAACCAGAAGAAGGTATGCGCGAGAAGACAGAGGCGGTTTTGACGGCGATGCTCAACAGAAGCGGCCATGACCCGGTGACGATGGATTCGTTGGACAGGATGTTGGGCGAAATCCCGACAGACCCTGAACAGCATCACTTGCGGACACCGACTCTGTCGTTTGAAACAGAACACGTTGCTCCAGAACACTGGAAGAAACGCATTGTTTTCCCTCACGAAACCGCTCCACAGGGCGACCAGACGACTGAAGAAGCACCGCCACTCCCACCTGCACAGCCACCTGCACCTGCCCCCGCACCCCCTATGGGGGGCGCTGGACCGGGTGCAGGACCGGGCGCAGGACTGGGTGCAGGACAAGGCGGTGTTGGCCTTGGACCGGCTGGTAAGGGGGGAGTGCTCGTGACGTCGCCTACCGGAGCAACACTACCACCATCACTCACGTGGGCAAAGCCCACGACTCCACCTGTCGCACCAACGATGCGTCAGGCCGCTCCGTTTGAAGAGCAGTACATGCAAGCGCGCAACGTGCCGCGCGAGCAGACCTTTTTCGACATCGGTACTGGTGCGGTGGTGCAGCGCTCTGATGATGTGGTCTCCAGCCTCGACGAGATTCGCAAGAAGATGGGCTACTTCGACGGCTTCCTCAGGGGGCTGCAGCCATGACCGACAAGGTGCTCGTGAAGGCCATAAGGCCTGAGTTCCCAGTGTCTGGTGGACCGCCAATCATGGTCATGGACAGTGGCCAAGGGGGAGGGCGTGGAGCCGTGGGCGTCACCCGCCGTCAGCGCGCTCTTGGTGGGCTTGGCACGGCAGTGGGTGTGCTCGGTTCGCTCGCTGGTCAGCATCGAAGCCTCGGTGGGCTGGTTCAGTCTGCCATCTCTGGTGGCGCTCAGGGCTCCGCGCTTGGCAACGCTTTAGGTCGAAAGTTCACGTCTCGCGAGCGACAAGCCCGCGCTGACTACGAAGAGGGAGTTCGTCAGAAGTACGCAGCACGTCAAGCGTCAGGCGACATGGGTATGTTCCAAGGCACTCGTCGTATGGGGAAGACAGTAGGTACTGCTTCTGACCCCATGACGATGGCCAACCAGATGCGGTATGTGGACCGAGAGCGGGCGGAAGCCATTGAACGGCAAAAGGCGCAGGCGGCTGTTGAAGAAGCACGGCGGAGGGCACATGGGAGGAACTTGGGTGAGGAAGACTTGGCAAACCTTGAGCGCATAGATAGGCTCAAGCGAATGATGGGTGTGGACAATATCACCTTTGATGCAGGCTTAGCCAACATGGAGGCTGCAGGTGGCCCGGCGTCTCGCTATCCGCCACCAGAAGCCGACTTTCAACCGACGAGACCAGTGGTCAATGCGGGTGGAGAAGTGGTGCACCCTGACGCAAGCCAAGCCGTTGCCGTCGTCCAAACTACGCCTCTACTCACAGCACCGGGCGCTGCTGCTGAGATTGGTAGAGATGAAAAGACTGCCATCGACGCCGCCACTCAGGAGACCATTGGTGTGACTGGTGACGGTGCGAGCAAGGAGCAAGAGCAAGCGCTCGCCAACTATCAGCGACCACGTCCTCAACCGTCGCAGCCGCAGGGCACGACGGTGCAGACAAAACTACCCGTCGGTGTTCAAGATAACGAGACTGCTGGGATGAGTGAACTACAGCAGCGTAATATGGGGGCGGTGTGATTGGCTGACGTCAATTCCCTCATCTACGACATGGACCGCCAGATGTCGGCGAAGTCCTTTGACTACTTCTTCACCGACATCCTCGGATTTGATTTGTCCCAGCACCATCGTGACTGGCTCCGTGGTCTCAACGAGAACCGCTACTACTGCGTGAAGGCGAGCCGTGACCACGGCAAGTCTGTGTTCTTCATGTCCTACGCGCTTTGGATTGCAGCGTTTCAGCCGGGCACGCACATCATGGTGTTCAGTCACAGCCTTGAGCAGACGCTTGAGCACATGCGTTTTATCAGAAACAACATTGAGACCGCAGACATCCTGAAGGAATTGAAACCAGCAGGAAAGCCGTGGGCCAAGTCTTACTTTGAGTTCACCAACGGCAGCCGTATCATGGCTAAGTCCGTGGGCGGCGCGACCCGTGGTTTCCACCCCGACGTGGTCGTATGCGACGACATTCTGTGGGGCACGACCAGTTCTGAATTGCAGCGCGCTGCTGACTGGTTCTACACCGTCCTGCTTCCTGTGCTGCACCACACGGGCCGCCTGATGATGGTGGGGACACCCTTCTCCTACAACGACCTGTACGCTGAATTGGAGGACAAGGACACCTTCACTGTCGAGACCTATCCCGCCATTCTGGCGAACGGCGAGCCTCTGTGGCCCAACCGATGGCCACTTGAGGCCCTCAAGCAGCGTGAGGAATCCATGCCCGCCATCAAGTTCGCCCGTGAGTACCTGTGCGAGCCGATTCACGACATGTCGAGCATGTTCCCGATGACGCTGTTGGAGAAGGCTCGCGACTCCAGCCTTGTGCTGTTGGACAAGGCTGAGCAGGACTTTGACGAAGAAGGCGAGCCCTCTGGCACGTTTGGTCAGCACTTTGTCGGATGGGACCCTGCAATTGCCAGTGACTCCAACGCTGACTACACCGCTATGGCGGTTTTACGCATACCTCCAGACGAGGACGTCAAGCAGGTCGTCCACATCGTCAACGAAAAAGGGTTAAGCAGCACGGCTCAAAAGCGTCACATCATTATGCTCAACAGTCGCTTTCAACCTGAACTCATCGAACTTGAAGGAAACAATTTCCAACGGATGTTTGAGGCTGAACTCAAGGACATGCGTGAGGACATCCCCATCAAGACTTTCATGACCACTCGTCAGAAGAAGGAGTCGATGTTCATGAGCCTCCTCATGGCCTTTGAGCAGGGTCAGATTCGCACCCCTTGGGGCGATGAGAAGAGCAAAGAGTTCACCCGTGCGCTGGAGACGCAACTCAGCCGGTTCGGTATGCAGAAGAACGGGCGGCTGGAGTCTGTTGGCTCGCACGACGACTTGGCCGTGGCGCTTGCGCTGGCGAACTGGGCCACCAAGGAGTTCAAAGGAAGCATTGTTCTTCTTGACGACTACCTTGACGGCTTCGACAGTTGGTTTGGCGACGTAAGGCAAGACCAAGTCGCCGGAGCAACGTGGTTCACGGCATGACTAAATAGCACCGAAAGGAGGAAACGTCATGTGGCCAAGTCTTGGAGTCGGTGGCGAAAACGTCGTCGACATGGGCCACCCCACTCTTTCGGCAGTGGCCTCCAGTTTGGCTACGCATCCTCGCATGAGCGTGCCATTGGCCAAGGCTGTGGCTGAGGCTACGGTTGTCTTTGTTGATGATGATGACTCGAAGCCTACTTACGCACCCTTTGCTCCTACTGGTGAAGGTTGGTTTGAAGACCGAATCGGGAAGAGCGCGAACGAAATTATCCGTGACCTGCGCAAGGCTCGCCGTGTGCTGAAAGAGGACAAGGTTGAGATTGACGCCCTTATCGCCAGCATCCGCGCCCTCAAGAGCGCCGAGGTTGACGCGACGCTGTCGCGCTTGGAGTGGGCTCCCCCTCACATCGAAACGATGCGCAAGATGGGGCTGTCGGACAAAGACATGCGCTCGCTTCGTCTGTTCGGTGATTCTCGCAAGGCCAGTCTTGTGCGTGCCTGCAGTGTGTGGGAAGCAGCGGAAGACTCGCTTGCCAAGTTGGATGAGTTTTCAGACGTTTGGGGCGAAGAAGAGCGTAACGCTTGGGTCAACGCCATGCAGCAAAAGCAGGACGCTCGAAAAATGTGGAGCAACGCACTGCACCAGTTTGAGACGCTGTCGAAAGAGCAGCAGAACTGGTTGCACATGGCCAAGGAAGAAGTTGAGGAGAAGGGTGCGATGAGCGCACGCGCCATCACCAGCAACCTCGTGGAGAAGGGGGTTTCTCGCATCACAGCGGGCCGCATGTCCAAATTGCTGACCATGTACGGCGAGGAAGTCAACATTGTGAAGGGTCACCGTAAAGGCGAGTTCATCTCCATGTCGAGGGAAGGCTTGGTGCTCAAGGACCCGTGGGCTTACGCGGCAGGCTTCCTTGATGCAGACGGCTACATCACCATCACCGAGCGTGGCGAGCCACGTGCTGGCTTCATCGCAACGGGCGACCGTGGTCGAATGCACTGCGAAGAGTTGCACAAGAACGTAGGCGCAGGCATCCTCCAATTGGACCAGAAGGTGTACAAGGATGGTCAGCGCAGTCAGCACCGCGTCAGTTTCTACTCCAAGGACGACCTGACCAAGTTGCTGGACAACATCACCCCTCATCTGAGGATGAAAGATATGCAGGCTAAGGCCGTCAAAGCCTACATCAGAGAGAAGAACCCGTTGCGTAAAACACAACTCAAGCGCTTCGTGCAGTTCTCCAATCGGGACGGAACAGACAAAGGTGAGGAGTCCCTGCGCGAATGGGGAGTCGACCGTGATACGGTCATGAGTTGGGCGGAGGGTCTGTGATGGCAGAGAAGAGCCGTGTTGGTCGCCTGATTGAATCGGTGTCCAGCCCGTTCCGGCGCAGGACCACACCTGAGCCTCAGATGCCACTGTGGACGACGGGCATCCAAGAGCCCGTGCTTGTGCAAGGTATCACCATCCCCGCACTTTACGCTGTGGCCAACGAGAACCTCATTCTGCGAACGGTGCTCAGCACCCTGCAACAGGAAATCTTCCGGCGCGGCTACTATTGGGAAAAGAAGTTCAACCGCAAGTGCTCTGCATGTGACGCTGAGTTTCAACACGATGTAGACACGTGCAAGGACTGCGGTAGTCCTGAACTCGTTGAACCTGACCCCGACCAATTGGTCTATCCTCGTTGGTTGCTGGACCAGCGCAATTCGATGGAGCAGACCTTCATGGACGTGCTTCGCGAAATCGAGTATGACCTGAACATCGTGGACGATGCGTTCCTCATCCTCATCAAGGAGTATTTCATCGACCCTGAGACAAAGCAGGTCGCTTTCTACCGCGTCAAAGAGTTCGTGCGGGGCGACCCCATCTTCATGCGCATCATCGCCGACAAGCGCGGCGTTCGCGGTGGACGGTTTCGAGTCTGCCCAATTCACCGCAGCGAGGTCAAGTCCTATTCCGAGGACGACAAGTTCTGCCCCACCTGCGGCTACGAGATGGAGGATGTGCACCACGTCAACACGGCTGGCAGCGGCAAGACGCAATACTACCTCAAGGGCGAGGTCATTCACGTCAGCAAGTACCAGCCGTCGAAACTCTACGGCCGCAGCCCCGTGTCGACGCTCTGGCGTCAGGCCATGACCCTCACGGCCATGGACAATTACATGTACACCGCTTACTCCAAGCGCAGGATTCCTCGCGGCATCCTCAGCATCAACACGGACAACCTTGAGTCCATGAAGGCGTTCTGGAAGGCCACGGACGAAAAGTTGGAGCGTGACCCCCACTACATCCCCAAGATTGCCACTGAGGGCTCAGGTAAGGGTGGCGTGAACTGGGTCAAGTTGATGGATTCGCTGGAGGAGATGCAGTACATCCCTGCACGGGATGAGATGCGTCAGCGCATCGCTGCCTTTTACGGAGTGTCCAACGTCTTCATGATGGACACCGGCAAGTCCGGCGGTCTGAACAACGAGGGCATGCAGATTCTCGTCACCAATCGTTCTGTCGAGTTTGGTCACAAGGTCTACACCGAGCACCTCTTCCCTCGTATGGTTGAGGAGATGGACGTCACTGACTGGAAATTGACGCTTTATCCCAACGAAGAAGAAGACGAGGTCACCCGTCTGCGCCGCGACGAGATGGAAGTCAACATCGCTCAGCGCATGATGATGATGGGGTATCAGCCCACGTTGGTTGAAGACTCCAACCGCGACATTCGATTTGTGTACAAGCAACCTGACCCAGCAGCGCAGCCACCCCCCGGTCCCGGCGGGATGCCTCCGGGCGGTATGCCCATGCCGGGCATGCAGATGGGCGGTGGCATGGGGACACCGGGCGCGCTTCCCAGCAGGCAGATTCCGCCTCAACTGGCGGCACGTATGGCAGGCGAGGCGCAAGCAGGTATGGCGAACCCCGGCGGAGAAGGTATGGGTCTGCGAAATCGCGGACCAGCCAGTCCGCAAAACAGAACCAGCATGGGTTCAGGCGCACCCTTCTCCAGCGTTCAACAGCGTGGAGCCCCGATGGGTGGCGTTGAGCAGGCTGGTCAGAGCATTCTTGACGCCAGAAACTTTCGTGGGGCCTGACGTAGTAGCATTTAAGCCGAAAGGAGTGATGGCATGAGCATGGACGTCAAGAAGTTGGACCCGATGGCGCGCAAGATGCGCACGCACGTCGACGCGTTCTACAAGGCGCTGGATGAGCAAAACACGAACGATGCTCGACATCACATCACTGAAGTGATGAAGTTCGCCGACTACCTTGGGAAGGACATCGACAGTTCAATCGTCAAGGCTGCTGAGGCCGACATGAGGCGGCTCGGCGTCAACGACCTTTTCGCAGGTGGCGTTCCGGTTCGCAAGATGAACGACGCCGTCCACAACGTCCACCGTCCGGCGGACAACGTGCTCCCCGGCACGGTCCGAACGACTCGGTTCGGTGCAGTGAACCGTCGCTTGACGAACCGTGAAGTCTGAGGTGAGCAACGTGTCTGATGTGGAGGGGAACCCTGCGGAGCGCTTGATGGGTGCCCTCATCAGCAAGATGGAGACGATGGATGCGGGCATCCAGAGCCTGCGTGCTGAGAATGTTGAGTTGCGCAAGATGATGCAGAACCCGTCAGCGATGCTGCGCAAGGCTGGCTTCGTGTCTGTGGGAACCTCCCGTCCCGAAGGATTGGCTATGGATGAGTTCCGAGGCGCCATGGATGACGTGGTGCTCAAGGCTCAGGATGGCTCTAAACTTGGCATCCCTGTGTCTAACGAGGACTTTCATGCTATGGACTGGGCAGACATTCACGCCTTGGCTGAGCAGGCCAAGGATGCCGGTGCAATCGGCAACCAGATGGGTATGGAGTGAGGAAGATGAAGCCACGATTTGAGCCAGTGCCAGACGAAGTTCACCATTTGCTGAAGGCTGCGCGCGAACTTGAAGACCGCATCGCCAAGAAGGAGGGCAGCATGCCCGACTACTCTGGACAAAAAGAAGGTGCAACGCAGGGCAGTGCCCGTTTTGAAGCACAGCCCTCCGGTGTCCCCAACACCTTCTACAACACGAACAACGTCGTGCCTGAAGTTCAGGACGTGAAGAACAAGGGCGCTATCTCTGAGAGCAGCAGCGTGCTCGACAAGAACCCCTACTACCCAACGGCCTTCAGCACCACTGGCGCTCTGGAGAACACGGCGGGCGATAAGGGTGCGCGAAACTCCCCTTGATACGCTCGACCGAGCGAGGGATGTCTTCGCCAAGTCGCTGACCGATGGCGTCGGAAGGGCGGATGCAGGGGCTGAGTTTTTCCTTCAGGCCGTGAGCGCTGAGCGCCACGGCTATCTTTTGGGTGCAGACGACGAAGCACTCATCAAGATGTTCTACGCCGTCATCCGTAAGGAAGACGAAGGTGCAACGGGCACGCAGGGTGCGGTTGACCTTGCCAACGACATGAACGAAGGTATGCAGGAAAGCGGTCTGAGCCAGTACCAAATTGGCTACGACATCAGTCATGGGGCTGGAATGGGGCTGGCCCCAAACCCCTCCTATGACGAGAATCGAGTTGTCCCTCCTGAGCCAACCGCTGGCTCTCTTGTCGGTCACCATGTGCAAATGGTTGACGGTCATGAAGACGACCCTTACCGTACTCACGACGTGTTTGGCCCTGACTTCAACCCGCTTTACGGTCGCATGGGCGAGCATTTGGCTGGCTACTACGTGGCGGACGACCCTCGCGAAGAATCTGTAGCCCAGAAGCATCATCACAAAGAAGGTGCGTGGGAAGAAGAGGCGAAGGATGGTCTGCACAGTTTCCTGCGTAACGTGCATCACCTCGGCAAGTTGGACACCGATTATGCGACCAACCATGCCCTGTATGAGAGAGACTACTCTGATTGGACATCAAACAACAGTTCGGACCTGAGCAGGGTACGCCAGCAATTGGAAGAGGAAGGGTTGGACGAAGGCGAAATTGACCACCGCTTTCGTCAAGCGCACATCAAGCAGAAGCAGGCTGAGTGGGACGAGAACCTTGGGTTCTTCGACTACCTCTTTGGCATGGAATGGCTGACGCCAGAAGAGCGTGCAAAGGCCTACGAGTACATGCGCGAGCATGGGGCTGCAAGGCACGAACAGAAACCTCTCAAGTTTGGGCGTCACACAAACGACCCCGATTTCATGCCGCGCTTCAAGCGCTCGTTCTGGCAGAGGTTCGCCCCTTACTACGACTGGTGGGTGCGCGACCCCAAGGGTCCGGGCGAGGGCATGATGAACCGCCCCATTCGACTCCCAGAGGCAGCGACTGAGTACACCGAGAAGCGTTTCAACCTCGATGCACTGCGCTCTCACCGCCCTGACGTCGGTGGCGCACACGGACTTGAGCGAGCATACGACTCGTTCAACAGGTTCCTTGATATTGCGGCTCAGTACGAAGGAGTTGACCCCAGACACGTTGAGAAGTACCGGATGAAGGGCGGTCGAGTGCCAGTCCTGAATCCTGATTATGATGAGAATGGTGAGCAACTTCCCTTACAGTTGACCAACATCGGTAGTCAGCAAGAAATGCGTCCTCAATCAAAAAATGACTTGCAGGCCCGTAGCAACGGTCTCGGTGAACTCGAATTGCGCCTTCTTCTGGGCATCGACATGAACGGGAAGTTGTACGAAGAAGGGAAGCACCCCCTGTGGGGAAACCTTTGGATGGCCAAGGACCAGTTCGGAAATCCGGTTGCAGGGATGCAACCTGAGTTCACGCAGGAAGAGGCTGACTCCATCATGCGGGAGCGGTTACGAGAAGGTGTCCAGACGGCTGCGCCCGGACGTGCTGCTCGCAACCACGCCATTGGGATGTACGGTACCTACGTTGACCCTGACGCTTACGGTTGGACCGAAGACCACGATTCGCTCAAGACGTACTTTGCCGAACCCTTCCTCGGCATGGGTGGCCTGCACAAGAACCCTAACGAGTTGTTCAACATCCTTCACCACGCAAGTCTTCTTTTCTCGCCCAAGCAGCAGCAGACTCAAGACGAAAGCGAGGCCTTGCGGGGCTTTTCATTGGCTGACTTTGGTATCGAAGAGGAGGATGTGCCTGAAGAAGAGGCGGAGTACGAGGCTCAGATGGCTTCTCCTCGCGAGAACAAAGGGGGCAAGCGCGAAGAGAGTCTGCTGTTTTCGCGCACAGGGAACAGTATCATGCACCGGCATGACCCAGAATCGGATTCGGCGGCCACCATGGGACCATTCTTGGGACCCTTTGACCAGCGGTCCATCCAGATGGGGGACATGGCAGTGGGCAACAAAACAGTTCTGACCAACTCCAAAGGCTCTGACGTCGACGCGGCTGCGAACCTTTCACCTCACCACGTTCTTCAATCGTCCAGTCGACAGGGGACGTTCGGCTTCAACTCTCAGACGACCCGACACAACGTGACGGTTGACTCGGCGCACGCCAACCGCCTTCAGGGGGAATACCACAACGCCCGTGAGTCCGGGGACAGCGATGCTGCACAGGCTGCTCACGACGCGATGAGAGGTAATGTGCCTGAACATATCAAAATCAGCAACCCCTTCGGAGCCGAGGGCGGCGCTCTCAGCGACGAGACCTTCAATGCCCACGGGGCGCATCACTACTACGACATCGCTCATCGACTTGGCTTTGGTCGAGCGCCAATGGACCCTCAGCGAGAGCCTTTGGAGCACGGAAGCGCCTTGATGGGCCAGTCTCCGCTGCGCAATCCAGATGAAATGGAGCGGCTTAGTCGGCGGGTCGCTGTTCCTGAAGAAGCCAACTTTGAGACGGCGAAAGCCGCACTTGATGAGGAGTACGAACGGTACTCCAAATCGGTAGGCGACTCAGAGGAAAAGCAGCAGGAGTTGAAAGAGGAGTACGAGCGAAGGCTTGCTCGTCTTCAGCAAGAGCATGCTCTGAGACCTTATCCTGACGAAGAAGCACTGTACGGCACAGAATCGTTTTCGATGCCAGAGCAAGGCGGTATGTTCGGAGCGCTCCAAGGCGGACTTGTTCCTCGGTTGTCGATGCCCAGCCCCCTCAAAGAAAATGAAGAGGAGTTTTTTCGTCTTGTCGATGCGTCGGCTCAAGTGCAGGAAGCGCTTGACGCCACAGATGACCCTGCTCGTCGAAAGCAGTTGCAGTCTGAACTCATCGACCTGAATCAGCAGATGGACGTGTTGGAGTCCACGCTTGGTGATGTAGGGGGTCAAGTGGAGGTAGGGGCTGTTTCTTCTACAAGTAAGCGGGCTTCTAAGCGGGCTTCTGTACGAGCAACGCATCAGAAGTTGAGGGGCGATACGCAGGCGATTGCGGAAGCAGGCGCTCATTTGAAAGACGTCATCGGCACGACCGACCCGGACGCGCTGGCCCACATTTTCGACCCAAGCCTGCCGCACGCCACTGTTGAGGCCAACATGCGTCAGTGGGCGCGCATGGCCAACGACTACCTCAACCGCGTACCGCACCGCCTTCACGGCATCCATACCTTGGGGACCACCGAGTTCAGCGAGGCTGGGAGCCAAGCGCAGACGGGCTTTGGCACAAACATCAAGCGCATGGTGCACGATGCAGGCCAAGTGCCGCCGGTCGACCTGCAGATGATTCTTTCTGGCGGCGCTGGTGATGCGGTGAACGCCATCCTCGATACGCTGGAGTTGGACCCGAACGACCCTCGCCACGTCAAGATGGCAGAGGAATACTTGGAGCACGATATGTTTCCGAGGATGCTTTCAGGCCAGCCTACCGCGCCCGTGATGACCCTGCGTCAGGTGTTCAAGCAGATGTACCCGGACATCGACATCGACTTTGAAATCGGCGACCTCCGTAAGCGCACCAACCGTGGCCGTGCAGACGAAATCAAGCAGAAGGTCCAAGCCCTCCACCGCACCTTTGCCGTAGGTGCTGAAGAGCGCAACGCTCAGTTGGGTCTGTCCCACACGCTTGCGTATAACCCGGACGACCGTGGTTCAGAGGATTTCACCAAGAAGCGCTCTGCGATGGGCAACGCGAAGCAGAAATTACTCAGGTACGAAGACGAGCACTTCAACACCCTTCAGCAACTCGACTCCATCATTACGGGACTGCCGGAAGTTGAGCCAGCCGCTCAGGTGATGCAAACCCGTCGAGGTATGGGCGCTGTGCCCGTGGACAAGTTCGGGCCGAACACGCACTCGGTTATGTCGCTGTACAACTCAGCGGGCTACCGTCACGGCATGGGACGAAAGATGCAACCCAACTTTGATTTCCGCATCAAGCCCGATGGCACGGTGTCCATCCTCCCCGTGCAGCCCGGAGCGTTGACGACGCACCTTGTTCAGCCGCTGGAGTCGTTCTGGAACAAGGTCGCTCCGGCTGCATGGATGCACATGCTTCGACACCCTGACCACGCTGACGCCCGTGCGGCGCTGAACACGGCCGAGCACGAAGCGGCTGAGTTCAAGGTCAACAGCGTGGGCATGAGCCGGAACAGCAGCGCTCACAACATCACGATGTCCGAGTCAGGCCTTGACGTGCAGTTGGCTGGCTTGACCAACCCTGACGTTATTCGCAAGGAGTTGGGGAAGAAGGTCCCGCTGCTTCAGCCGATGCACCGCATCTTCGACCTTGACGACTTGGAGCATCTGCGTGGCTTCACTGGAGACTGGGTCGTTTCGACCATGCCTGAAGGTGAGCGCGGCTTCGTCAAGAAGGAGGACGACAAGGTCACGTCTGACTCGTTCAGTTTGTCGGACAAGGACAAGGAGAACTTCACGAAAGTAGCCAGCGAGGACTACCACGCCGACGTCATCAAATTGGAGGACGGCTACTACATCTTCGACGTCATTGAGTTTGACGAGAAAGAGGTGCACGACGTGCCTCTCAACGACCGCATGAAAATCCTGCGCGGCGCCATGGAGGGCGTGCAGAACATCCACATCCCCAGTGCGAGCGACACGCGCTTGACCGACGACGCAGGTCTCAAGGTCACAGTCGAAAACCTGCAGAAGGACGACGAACCTATCCTGCTGCGTGATGCCAAGTCCGTCTACATGGCTGGCGAGATGCGGCACCCGAAGTGGGTGCTGCTCAAGCCCGGCAAAGACGTGGTGCTCCGTGTGCTGGAGCGGCGCGGTGACGGACCCTACACCTATCGACTCGGCACTGGGCCGGTGACGCGTGAAGAGCACATCGGCTCTCGCGCCGTCGAGTCCGATGGCGAGACCTACATGGACGTCGGTGCGGCGTTCAACAGTCCTGAGAAGTTCAACGAAGGCGACCACGTGCGCGTCAACGTCGCCAACGTCAGCAAGGTGGAGGGCGCCGACAACACAGCCGTCTACACCCTGACCGGCTCTGAAATTGAAGGAGAGGCTGAAGGAGAAGGCCTCGTTAGTCAGGAAACCCTGAGCCTGCTTGCCAAAGCAGAAGACCAGTGGCTCTGCGAAGTCACACGGGCTCCCGGCGGGATTCGCGTCAGCATGCCTCAGGGTCACGTGCTGTACAAGTGCACGCAGAGCGGTTCGATGTGGACGGCCCACAGTCCGCTGGCCGACAACACGTATCTGGTTCGTCTTGCCGAAAGTCAGCGACCCTACTGGTCTCCTGTAGCAGGTGCGATGCTCAAGGCTGACGTCGACATCAAGGAGATGGTCGAGGAAGATGAAGACGAGTTTGGCGAAGCCAAGCCTCTCATCAAGCCAAAGAAAGTGCAGGGCACGTCATGGTGGGAGCAAGAGGAGAAAGTCAAGGCGATGCGACGGGGCATCTTGACGCTGGAGCGCTTCCTGAAGAGCGGCATCGGCGCAGTGGGCGCATCAAATGCAGGTGCCAAGGGTCTGGGTTTTGACTACGCTACCCCCATTGAGTCTCCGATGGGTCCGACGAACCTCCACGACGAGAAGACAATGCCTGATTTTGACAACCGGAAACGGCCCGGCGAGGACTCCGACATTGAGGAAGAATCGGAGGACAGCGAGCCTGCGAAGCACATGGTTATCCCTACAAAAGAAGGCGTTCTTGAGGTCACAGACGACAAGGCCGTCTTCCGTATGTAGTTAAGTAGTGTGACTGTAGATTGCGTGAACAATGAGCGCCTCGGCGATGCTGCGAACCTCCCCCGTCCAGCACGGCGGGAGCATCAGCATCGTCAAGTCGGACAGCGACCTTGTTATCGCTGGCTACGCTTCGGTCGAGATGGTCGACAAGCAGGGCGACCTCATCACCCGTGGAGCCCTCAAGGACGCCTTTGACGGCTTCATGAAGGCGGACGGCTACCGCAACGTCCAACTCGCACACTCCAACATTCAGGTGGGTCAGGTTATCCCCTCTTACACGGACTCCAGTGGTCGCGTGTGGAAGTCCGGTGTCGATGACGCCGGCATGTTTGTCGTGATTCAACTTCGCGACGACATCGAAAAGGCCCGTGAAGTGGCCAACGAGATTCGCAAAGGCGCGCTTCGCGGCTTCAGCATTGGTGGGCAGGCGTTTAAGCGCATGCGAAAGAGTGACGCCAGTCATGGCGACTACACTGAAATCTCCAAGTTGGAACTGCACGAGGTGACGATTTGTGAGAAAGGCATCAACCCAGAGGCCACATTCCGAATACTAAAGGAGGACACAACAATGACGAACGAAGACAATGTGTTGGGCGATTTGTCCAGCGTGCTGGACAGGCTGAACGGACGACTGGATGCCATGGAAAAGGGTATGCCCCCATTCATGGCAGACAAGAAGAAAGACGAAGAACCCAAAGAGGAGTCTTCGTCTGACGAGGAAGAGGACGAGAAAGATAAGACGGAGAAGGGTTTCTCCGACATCATCACCGCCGACTACCTCAACTGGATGGAGAACACGCTCAAGTCGCAGGGTGTCGACACGGGCGCGGCTCGCGCTCACTTCGACGGCATCTCCAAGGCCAACCTCGGCTCCACGCCTGAGGCCATCGGCGACGGTGCCGATTACTTCGCTGGGCAGGTCAAGGGTCGCGCTCAGGAAGGCGGCTCCCCGTCCACGAACGCCATCGGTCGCATCAACTCCGGCGGCGGCCCCGTGGCCAAGGGCTACCTCTCCCCCGATGACGTGACCCCCGCTGACCTTGAGGCCGCTTACGCTGTCTACAAGGCGGCTGCGGTCGAAGAGCGGTTCAAGGGCTCCCTCGGTACGGTCTTCGCGGACCGCCTCGCCAAGGAACTCAACGCTGAGGCGCAGGCCCGTGAGGCCCGCTCCTTCGACGCGCGCACCCCGCTGGCGAACATCGAGAAGGCCCTGAGCGACCTCAGCGCCCGCATCGACAACATCAGCACGTCCGCTGCTGCGGCGCCCGCCATCCGCAAGTCGTTTTCCGCTGTCGAGGTCCCGTCCACTCAGGACCTCGCCAACATGGACTGGGACGAGGTTCACCGCCTCGCCGGGAGCGTCTTTGAGGTTTGAGCCTCAGCAGAATAAATTGACATGGAGGAATGAATCATGGCACGAGAATACATGCGAACCATCAACGACATGGAGCGGTACTACTACGGGGCAGGGTCCTCGATGGGGTACTCCTACTCTGGCAGTGAGTTGCTGAAGGCGGACTCCCCGCTCCTCAGCACCACGGCCGGTACCTACCAAGCCATCTACGGGCGCAAGGTGTGGAGCCAGTTGAACCAAGAGTTCAACGCCTTCTCCATCCTGCCCAAGAAGCCTTGGGACCGCAGCGGGTGGCGCGTCGTCACCGCCAAGCCGTCCAAGACGGTCGGCGGCGGCATCGCTGAGAACGGCACCCTGCCGGACACCACCAAGCCGACCTTCCAGAACGTGGCTGCGAAGCCCAAGACGGTCGCGCACTCCTTCGACATGTCGGAGACGGCCATCTTCCTGAACGACAAGGACGACGGTCTGGGCGACATCCGCTCGGTCCTCAAGGAAGAGATGGGCAAGCACCACGCAGAGCACATCAACGACATGCTCACCGAGGACGTTACCAACCCTGCGGGGAACGACATCGAGTCGCTCGACCGCGTTACCACGGGGAACAACTCGATGGCTGGTGGCGGTGTTCACTACGACAATGGCGACGAGGACATCTACTCCATCGACCGCAGCGCCAACACGTGGGCCTTCGCTGAGGACTCCGCCAACGCGTCGTCCACCAACCGGACGCTCAGCCTTGACCACCTCGACGAGACCTTCCGCCTCATCTGGGAGCGCGGTGGCAACCCCAAGGTCATGCTGACCGGGTACGACACCCTCATGCGCATCCAGCAACTCCTGCAGGCGCAGCAGCGCTTCATGGAAGAGAAGCGCGTGGTCCCCACCTACAACGGCGTCAAGGGTGTCCCCGGTATCGAAGCCGGTTTCATCGTGGCGACCTACAACGGTGTCCCCATCATCCCCACCAAGGAAATGGCCGGTGACGGCATCAGCCGCATCTACATGCTGGACACGGACTACTGCTACTTCAGCACCGCCAAGCCGACCCAGTACTTCGAGTCGGGCATCGAGACCGGCGACCCCTTCGCCATCAACCGTCTCGGTCAGGAAGGGCTGTACCGCACGATGGGCGAAATCTGGACCACCTTCTTCGGTGGACAGGGGAGCATCCGCGACCTCCAGTGAGGTTGCACCAAAGACAAGACATGGAGGAATGAATCATGGCAGCGAACGAAACTGTAGCAAGCGAAGGTCTGGAACTCCGGTTCAACCCCGGTGACTTCTCAAACGTCAGTGTGGTGGCCGACCTCGGCCTCCACGCCGGTACCCCCATCAGTGAAACTGGTTGGCTCGACGGCAACACCGGAGGTTCCTACCCCGGAAGCCTGACGGGCTTCGTCGCCAGCAACTCGGACGGAAACGCGGTGGGCTCAATCCGCCTCATCACCATCAAGTTCGACACTGATGCGGCTACTCCGGTCGACATGGTGTTCTTGAGCGGCGTGTCGAAAATCCTTGGTGTCGTCGGGTCGAACAACCCGACTGCCGACAAGACCCTGAACATCGCGACGTTCACGGCTGGCAAAGTCGACGACACCTCCGGCTCGGAGTCTGTGGCGTCCACGGGCGGCTCTGCCCTTGGCTTCACGGCTGAAACCGAGACAGCCGCCGCGACCGGATGCACTGTGACCCTGCTGGTGCTGAACTGAGGTGAGCCTTCGTGCCCACCGTGACTTACATCGGCAGCCGGGTCTACCGGAAGAAGCCTGACGGGACCGGAGAACTCTGGCCGCGCGGCGAGCCAGTGAGTGTCTCTCAGGACTATCTGGACAAGCACCGTACCGCCATCTGCACCAACCCGACCGCCTTCCTCGTTGAAGGCGACGAGGCTGTGACGGTGGACGAAGGCGCTGACGGCATCCCCGACGAAGGCTGGTCAAAGAAGGACATCAGTGCTTGGCTTGAAGAACGCGGACACGAAACTGGCGGCTACACGACCAAGTCGAAGTTGCTGACCACCGTAGCCGAAGTCTTGGCACCCGCACCCGAACCAATTCCTGAGGTCGTCGAGACCTCTGAGGAGACCCCCACACAGGAGAGTGAATGAACTTGGCAGTGACAATTGACCCCCGACCGACGTACTTTGGCGACCGCATGGTTGTGACCGGCTCGTATGATGCGACTGAAACGACGATTGAACTGGGCGACCTTCTCGCAAGCGTTGACGCGTTCACGTTGAACCCATCTGCAGTCACCCTTCAAAACGTGGACTCGACGCCGGCTGACGACGGTGGTACTCTCGCCATCCTCGCCCTCATGGACTCCGCAACCGTGAGTGGGACCACTGTGACCATCCATCCGGCTGCAGGTGGCTCAACCAAGGCTGGGACCTTCCTCGCCATCGGTCGCCGCAACTGAGGTGATGACCTCTGGCTGAAGGTGCGAAGGTGATTGGGCCGTATGCGCCCAAGGACTTCAGTGACCTGACGGCGCTCAACGGAACCATCGCTACGGACGTGGCTGCGGCCATTGGAGCGAACTCTATTGTCGGAGCCGAGCCCATCAACGTCCTCGGAAACATTTTCATTGTCGTCTCCTTCACATGAGGTGAGGGGTATGGACGACTTTGGCAGCCTTGGGCTTGACGACATCCAACGGATGCAGAAGCGAGGCATTCGCTTCAACGAAGGCTACGGCGCTTCGGTTCGCACCAACGAGGACAAGCCTCTGGAAGGCGTCACGTTGAAACAGCGCAACCGCAACCGGCAGGCAGGCGACGTCCTCAACATTGGCTCCGGCACGCGCTGCAAGCACTGCGGCATGCTCTACTTCTGTTGGGTCGATAAGTGCCGAACGTGCCAGAATCCGATGGACTTCAATCTGGGAGTGAAGCAACACTGAGGTGAGAACATGCCTGTTGTCTTCAGTCCCGGTGAGCCAGAGACCCGACCTCTGGACCCGTCCGCCGTCGTCTACACGACGGGGAACAAGGTGGCTGAACTTCTTGGCATCGCTGCTGGAACGCCTGTGGTTGGCGCAGCGGATGCAGCGTCGACGGGTTTCTACATCACAGGCACGGATTTTCGTGAGCACGGGTTTGAGAGCGGCGATACCATCCTCGTTTTCAGCGACCTCGACCCTCTGGGCACCGAGTTCACCATCACCGCGCCTGCGGTCGAGGACGTTAGCGGCACGAAGTACGTGAAGTTGCCAACCACCATCGCTACGCCTGCGAACTACACGGAGGCTGCGAACACCGAGATTCAGAACCTCACCATCTTCACCAACGGCAAAAGCCGTGGCGTGACCCGCAACATCGTGGAGACGCACATCAAGCGTATTCAAGACCGCATCGACAACATCACGCACAACGCGTGGAGGCCCTACCTCGTGGCTGCGGAGTTCATCAACTTCGACACGTACAAGCCCTACCGCCGCCGCTACTACACGGACTACGTGGGCACTGCACCGCTGCTGTTCAGGAATGTTCAACAGGTTCTTCGGATTGAACTCTGGCAGGGAGACGACTACCGTGAAATCGGAGCAGCCGAAGCCCGCATCAAGATTCAAGACGTTTCAACGCTGTATGGGGCGTCGATTTTCCTCAGCGTTGGTGACGGTAGTGTGGGTCGCCTTGATTCTGGCAGCGCTGCTACTGAATGGCGTGGACAGTTTGATGCGAATAGTGCTGCCCAGAACCTCGCGGACCTGATAAACAAGGAAGACCGCGTGAGCAAGGCCGCTGTCGATTTCAGCCCTGCTTTCACCCTTGAAGGCTCCAGTGCAAACGTCGCCGTGCACAACGAGTTCCTTGCGAGCGCAAACGCCGAGTACGGCACTGGCGTCGTAAAAGTCACCAGCATGAGGGCTGTGAAGGCTGGGGAAGAGTGCAGCATCGTAGCCCTCGCTACTGGCCTGACCATCGAGCAGACTGCCGAGGCAACGGCTACGGTGTCTTCTGAAAGCGCAGGTACCATCACGGTCGATTCGACAGAGGGATTCGTCAAGGCGGGTGTTGCGACAGACGGGACCAACGTCTTCCGCTACACCGGCAAAACCGCCACGACGCTGACTGGATGCGTGGCTGTCGAAGGCTCACTGCCTTCCTCTGGCGACATCTCTCAGCACGTGTTCGTCACCGACCTGCAAGGTGGCAGTGCGAGCGGGGACAACGCTCGCCTGCGCGACTGGTGGCTCGACCACGAAATGGGCATCATCTACTTCAACAACTCCTACCCCTTTTTCGAGTGGAACGCCGTTAAGGTCGCCTACATCTATGGCGAGCGGTACCTCGAAAAAGCGATTGAAGAGGCCGCCACCAAACTTGTGGCGAGCGAGTTGCTGATGGCTGACGACCGAAGTGTGCTCATCCCTGAAGGGACGCAGAACATTGACCTCGGCTCCAAGGCACAACTGTGGCGACGTGAGGCCATGGATATTCTCGCTCGCTACAAGGAAGTGGTGGTCTTCTCATGACGGCGGACTGGAAAGAGCCGCTGGAGACGGTCATTGACCTGCTCAAGGCTGACTACGACGCCGGCACTGGGACGGGCTGGAACCGCGCGAACACCGATAACGTCAAACCCGTGGTGCTCGACATCGCAGACGAGGGGCCTGAGCGCGGCAAGCGACTCGACCTCCAGCGGCACGACTACATCCTGTGCTACGAAACGGCGCTGAACGAAGAGGTCCCAGACCTCCTCTACAACTTCGTCACGACGCGCGTGAACATCACCGTGGACATGCGCACGACGCGCAGCAGGTCACGTCTGCGCAAGATGGAAAACGAGATGCGGCGCGTCATTCACACGTCGAGGAAGGGGGACGGCGTCAACTTTGACCGCATGATTCTCAAGACGCGAACCGACTTGTCTGACCGTACCAAACAGTTGTTCAGACACACGTTTCAGGTCGAAGTGGTTATTCTTGCGGAGTTGATTCCATGAGCGGCTTTGGGTCTCATTTCAAAGGTGACGTTTCAGAAGTCACCATGGGTCATGAGACTGGATTGTTCATCGAGCACGGTTTCCCGCGTACGTGGACGGCCACAGACAACGTCGACTACACGACCATCACGTTTGCAGGCACGACGACGGTCAGTACGACCAGCATCTTTGAGCAGCAGAAGCCTGTGCTCAAAGTGCCACTTGGTATGCTCATTGGTCAGCGACTGACCTTTCACAACACAGGGGCGGGTGCAGGAGCGTTCTCCGAACACTACCCTACGTCGTTCAAGAGTCGCACCTACTCCATCATTGACCACACGTTTGAGTCTGATGCAACGGTCATCAAAATCGTCCCTGCCTTGAATAACATCGGTGCTGGTTTGAGCAGCGATACCGGCGATGCGCTGTTCATTCACTCAACTGGGTTCCCGACAATTCAAGGTGACAGCAACTCGGTCATGAACACCGCAGCGGACGCATCCAAAGAGGTCAGCCTCATCGACCAGTTCAT
>Ga0099848_1000054_pt1 | contig 40422 bp, 22 predicted proteins | sample CB_VirMetaG_3_FD_78179 | JGI IMG/M metagenome (GOLD analysis project Ga0099848, IMG submission 78179) | Freshwater to marine saline gradient viral communities from Chesapeake Bay - CB_1508_1S Viral MetaG | ecosystem: Environmental > Aquatic > Marine > Coastal | place: USA: Chesapeake Bay...
AAAAAAAAAAAAACATTGAAAAAGAAAAGAAACAAGATCAAAAAAAAATAGCAGATAAACAAATACAAATAGCTAGAGAAAACAAGAATAAATATGATGTGAAATCAACTGATAAAACAAAGAAGAAATAGTTTAGCTATATATTGCAAAAAAGCTTTTAATCTATTTTAAATTTTTGAAGTTTATTCTCACAATTATTCTTATATTAAATTAAGTACAAAACAAAAAACCAACAAAATGAGTGAAATAACAAATGAATCAACATCTGTTTCACAAGTAGATGTAGATCTTGATGAGATCTTCGGGACCCCTGGTGCAGAAAGTATAATGTTACCTACTGAGGAGAAAGAACCAGAAGAAGAAAAAAAGACTGTATTCTCAAGAGACAATGTTGATGTATCGTTCCTTGACAAACCTACAGAAACTAAATCTGTAGAAACACAACCAGAAGTAACTGTTTCTTCTGAAGAAGTAGAAGAGACAATTGCTCAACTTGATGACCTGATCACTCAAGAAGAAGAGGCTGGTAATAAAGGAAGACCAAAGGTTGATAAATCAGGTCTTGCGGAATTAGCTGCTAAAATGATTGAGGAGGGAACTCTATTTGGCTTTGATGATGATAAACCCTTAGAGGAATACACAACAAAGGATTTTAGAGAACTTTTTGAAGCTAACTTTCAAGAGAGAGAAAATAAAGTAAGAGAGAATACTCCAAGAGAATTCTTTCAAGCTTTACCTGAAGAACTTCAGATTGCTGCTAAGTATGTAGCAGACGGTGGACAAGATCTTAAGGGGCTCTTTAGAACTTTAGCACATGTAGAAGAAATGCGTCAATTAGATTCTTCTAATGAGAATGATCAGTATGAGATTGCAAGACAATATCTATATGCAACTCAATTTGGTACACCAGAAGAAATTGAATCTGAGATCCAAGATTGGGCTGATTTAGGAAAACTAGAACAAAAAGCTAATCAGTTTAAACCTAAGTTAGATAGAATGCAAGAAGAGATTGTTGCAAGACAGTTAGCTGAACAAGAACACAAAAAGCAACAACAAGAAGAAGCTGCAAAGTATTATACTGATAATGTTTATAATACACTTTCTACAGGAGAATTAGGTGGTGTAAAACTTGATAGAAAGTTACAAAGCATGCTTTACTCTGGTTTGGTACAACCAAACTATCCTTCTATATCAGGTAAACCTACAAACTTGTTAGGGCACCTTTTAGAGAAGTATCAGTTTGTAGAACCAAGACATGATTTGATTGCTGAAGCTCTATGGTTACTTGCAGATCCAGATGGGTATAAAGGTAAGATTAGAGATGTAGGTACAAAAGAAGCTGTTGGCAAAACAGTGAGACAATTAAAGACTGAAGAATCTAGAAAGATTACTTCATCTGTTTCACAAGATGATGAACCAGCAAAAACTAAAAAACCACAAAAAACAATTTCAAGAAACAACGGAAATATATTTAGACGTTTTTAATTAGTAACACAAATAAACAAATAACAGAAAATGGCAACTCCAGTTTTAAACAATGGTATATTTCTGCGTGATACTGCATACAATGCTTCATCTCACGTAGACTCATACCACCTTACAAACATGCTGAAGGACGCAGAACCTATGGACTTAGGTCCAGTAGATCTTTGGGCTATGTCTCAAAAGGTTGAAATGCCTCTTTATCAGATGTCCTCTTTTGGAGGAAAAAATGTTATCATGGTTGATAACGCACGTGGTGAGTATCGTTGGCAAACACCGGTTTCAATTGATCTACCTTATATCGTAGAAGACATTGAACCAGGAAATGATTTCAAAGGTGTTGATGGTACCACTTTTAAAATTAAGGTTAACAAGCGTGAGTTCGGTCACGGTGATATCCTTACTTATGATAAGTACAATGGTGTGGAAATGTATGTTACTGCAGATGATATTCTTCCTGTAGGTGACGGATTTATCTATACAGTTGAACTTGTTAACAATGATAACTATAAGTATCTTGAGAGTAAGTATCTTGCTAATGGTACTAAGCTTTTCAGAAAAGGTTCTGCAAGAGGTGAATATGGTGAAAGATTCTCTGACATCATCACTAATGCTGGATTCCGTGAATTCTACAACTATGTAGGAGGTGCTGAAGCTCACGTACATTATTCTATCTCATCTCGTGCTGACTTGATGATTAAAGGTGGAATGAATGCAGATGGTACAGTTCCTGTAACTGAAATCTGGAGAACATTTGACAAGAATATGATGGATCCATCTGTTAACTCATTGGAAGATATGGTTAAGAAGATGGGTAAAGATGCTGTTAAGAAGGCATTTGATAATGGAAATCTTTCTCGTACATTCCTTACTCAGATGGAAGCTGCTCACCTTTCTAAGGTAGCATCAGATATCGAGACTTACTTAATGTGGGGACATGGAGGTAGAGTTCGTCAAGATGGTCCAGATGATGTTAGATTGTCTGTGGGTCTTTGGAAGCAGTTGGATAACTCATTTAAGAGAGTATACAACAAGAATAACTTCACACTTGACTTGTTCCGTTCTGAGATCTATAACTTCTTCAATGGTAAGGTTGAGTTCCAGGGACCAGATCCAAATCGCTCACTAGTTGTTCAAACTGGTATGGGTGGTATGAGAATGGTAAATGAAGCTATTAAGAAAGAAGCTATTTCTTCTGGTCTTCTTATCCAAGCTGCTGACATCGGTGCAATCACTGGTAAAGGTATGGATTTGAACTTTGGATTTGCTTACACTTCTTATGTGATTCCATTCCTTGCTAATGTTAAGTTTGTACTTAACCCAGCATTTGATAATGTTCATACTAATGATATTGAAAACCCAATCATTGATGGTTTCCCTCTATCATCTTACTCATTCATTATCTTTGATATCACTGATAATACAAATGATAACATCTACTTGTTGAAGTTGTCTTGGGATAACCAATTGAAGTGGTGGTATCAGAATGGTACTATGGACTACATGGGTAGAACACAAGGATTCCAGTCTTCTGGTCAATTCAATGGATACCGTGTGATGATGTCTCAAACAATGCCAGCTATCTGGGTTAAGGACCCTACTAAGGTTCTTAAGATTGTTATGAGAAACCCAATCACTGGTGGATCATTCTAATATATAATGAGAGACTAAAGGGGGACGTAAAACTCCCCCTCTCTTTTTTAAAAAATAACCAACAAATTTAAAAACCAACAAAAACAAAAAATGGAAAATTTCACAATGGTAGAAACTAGATCAAACAAGAAATCTAGTATCGCAATTAAACCTTATTTTGACAATTCAGTTTCTAACATGGGATTAGAAGCTTATGGTATTTCACTATTTGATGGCATAAAGCATAGTGAACAATTAGCATGTCTAGAAAGAAATGGTGTTATTCAATATCTTACAGGATTAAATGAGTTTGCTCCAGAGATTAAACTTATTAAGGATCCAGAAGAAAAAGCAGCTAAAATTAAAGAAATTAGAACAGCTGTTGCAGAGTTAGAAAGAGAACTTGCTGCAAATATCTTAGATATTGAAGATGTAAACTTTTGGAATAACGTGAAGTTGCTTAGACCTGATAATATGGAATTTTGGAATAAGATTGCAATTTCATGTGGTAATGAACCTGTATTCTTAAATCCAGATGATCCATTTGATAGAATTAAGTTATATGCTATTGAAGCAGGAGGATTTTCTATTGTAGCTAAGAGCTATGATGAAGCAAGATCAAAAGCTGTTCCACCAAAATTCTATTTAGATAAAGTACAAGAAACTGCAGGAGCTAGAACTGAGTATAAAAAGTTACGTAACAAAGCACTTTCTGAACTTCAAAAATTATTTGACAAAAATAGTACTAAGCTATTCTACATTGCAAAAGTTGTAGATACAGCGAGTGCACAATATAAAAAATATACTCCTAACGATATCATCTACGATAATATGGATAGACATATTCAAGGTGAAGGTAGTGAAGGTAACAAAGAGAGAGCTGCTAAAAGTTTCTTAGATGCAGCTTCTATGGATATGGAAACATTAAAAATTAAATCAATTGTTAAAGATTCCGTATTTTTTAAGTATATTATTAATAAGGCAGACGGTCATATTTATCATGCTTCCTCTGGAACTATGATGGGTAGAAATACATCTGAAGTTATTGAGTTCTTGAAGAACCCTCTTAATGAGGATATCCTTAAAGATCTTAATAACAAAGTAGAAAAACTTTGGAATACTTAAATATTTATATATCATGAAAAAAACAATGAAGAAAAAACTTGGTAAAGCTAAAGATGGTAGAATTGTTCGTTCAACAATTGTTGATCCTGAAAACAATACTGTCAAAACAAGGGAAAATAAAAAAACCGGTAAAGTTGTTACTAAAATTAAATATGCAGATCCTGCTTCTTCTGGTAGAAAAAGAGAAAGAATCGTTACTAAAGGACCTAGTGAAACTCAAATTGCTATAGCTAAAAAATATTCTGATGAGATTAAAGATCTAGGTTACAAAAAAGGTGGTTCTGTTAAAACTCGTAGAAAAAAATAATTATTATGAAAAAGAAAGTTGTCCCTTGTAAAAAATGTGGCGGTGCTACTAAGATGAAGAAAGGTGGTGAAAGCGGTGGTGCAAGATCTGCAAAAGCTCTTATGGAAAATATGGGCACTAGTGGTCAATATGGTAAGATGAAAAAAGGTGGGTCTGTTAAAAGAAAAAAATCTGTTAAGTCATCTGGCAAAATTGTTAAAGCACAGAAAGGAATTGTTAAAGGTGGGGGTCCAGATATATCACCAATACATGTTTATGGAACACCTCCTAAAGGAAAAGCTGCTAAAGTGGTTTATGCTGCTAAAGTAGCGGCACTTAAAAAAAGTATGGGTATTTGATAAGTACTTAACAATGGCTACTAAAAAGAAGGATAAGAAGTGGATACAAAAGGCAGTTAACCCTAAACATAAGGGTTACTGCACTCCCATGTCTAAACCTACTTGTACACCTAAAAGAAAGGCATTAGCTAAAACTTTTAAAGCAATGGCGAAAGCTAGAAAAAATAAATAGTTATGAAAAAGAAATCTGTAAAACCCAATCCTCTTAAAGTCTTTAATGATAATAATGCTAAAGCTTATAAGAAAGCTGGTGGTGCAATGAAGTCATTTAAAAAGTCTTTGCCTAAATATCAAACTGAGGGTGTTGTTAAATCAACTCCTTTTCAAGAGTACCTGAAAACTCCAGGAACTGTGCCTAGTGATACTGTTATGAAAACACTATATCCTGATAGTAGTTGGGATGCTCCAAAATCTCCAGTAGCTATAAATCCTAAAAATCAAAATGCTCTAAATAATGCATTTGAAAGAACATATGGAATAAATTGGAAAAGTGAATCAGGACAACCGTCAATTGGTGAAACTTTTGAGCAATACAAAAGAAGAATGGGTCCAATGAAGAAAGGTGGGGCAGTAAAAAGAAAAAAGAAATAATCCATGCTTAATAGTACTATTACCATAAAGCTTAAACAACGTCTAAATAAATTAGATAGTCAAGACTATGACAACATAGAGTGTTGGCAAGTAGTCGAGGCGTTTAATAAAGCTCAAGTTGAATGGGCTCGTAGACAGCTACATGGTATTAACTTAGTAAAGGAAGGTGATGAAGGATCTACTAGAAGAAAAGATGACTTACATGTTCTTCTTCAAACCAATGCTTTAACTATTACTGATAATGATATTTTTTACGCAGGTGTAATACCAGGTGATTATTTACAGTGGAAGCGTGTTGATGTATTAGCTAAGAAAGATTGTTGTGATAAAAGACGTATGACAGTTTACTTAGCTGAGGAAGGTAACTTAAATCAATTACTACGAGATAAAGCTAAACAACCTAACTTTGATTGGGCAGAAACTTTCGCTACTCTAAAAGGTAACAGAGTAAATATTTATACTAATAATGACTTTGAAATAGAGTCTGCATCATTAATATATTATAGACAACCAATTAAGATAGAAATCCAAGGTTGTGTAGATCCATATACTAATGTACAATCTCTACAAGAAGTTCAGTGCGAGTTTAAAGATGATATAATAGAATTAATAATTGATGAAGCGGCTAGCATTATAGCTGGAGATATTGAATCAGGTAATCAATTCTCTAGAGGTACAGAGACTGCAGAACGTAATAACTAATAATAATGGAAAAACCTAGATTGTTAAAAAGACCAGAAGTAGTAAAAGTATCTTCTTCAACAGGAATCCCAACAATTGATAAACCAAGTACAGGAACTACTAAAGAAAGACCTGACTTCAAAACAATGAATCCTCTTATTACAGAGAGTTGTGTAGAGTATCTTAATTACCGTATTCAACAAGAGGAATACTCTTCAAGAATCTACATGGCTATGACTATGTGGTTAGATGAAAAAGGATTTAAAGGTGCAGCTGGTTTATGGAGAAAATATTCTGATGAAGAACTCACTCATGCTGATATTGCAAGAAAATATCTTTTGTCTTTTGGTATTCAACCATTGACACCTAGACTTGATCAACCACAGCAAGATTTTGAAGGAAGTCTTCCTGAGATAATTCAATTGTCTTATGAACATGAAATTGAAGTTTCTTCTCAAATCAAGAAGATGGCAGACCATGCACTAGGTATGAAAGATCACATGTTGTATGAACTTTGTTTATCTTATCTTAAAGAACAAGTTGAAGAGCATGATAAGATGCAAACTTGGTTGGATAAACTTAAAACATTTGGTACAGATCCACTTGCCTTGAGATTCTTAGATAATGATATGGGAGAGGTTAACGGATAATTTTTTTAAATAATTTGGAATATAAAGTATAATTCCTTATATTAAGTATATATATTTATAAATTAAAACAAAAAAACAATGGCTTATTTTAATCACGCGTTTAAGAAAACGTTTTTGGCTACTGGTTATACTATTGATGATTATCCAGTTACTGTAGCAGGTTCTTCAGGAGATACTGCTAAAACAGGAGGAGCTCTTTTGGCAACAGCAGGTCTACCTACTTATGTTCTTAATGAGTTGTCTCAATCAGTTAAGAAAGGGTTGATTACCCCTCCCTCTCTTCTTGGAGAAGATTATACAACTCAGTATAACAATGGTTATGTTGGGATTTTTGATCCAAAGACTAATTTGTCACTTACTAGTGAAGAATTGTTAGGAACATGTTGTAATATTTATATTGCAGGTTCTGCCATTTATTCTAATGACAAGATTGGTCCATTCCACGGAGGTTATCAAGAGACTAACAAGTCTAAGATGATTAATCCTAAGTATGTATCTCGTTTGTATAATGGTCCAGCATGTACTTCTTCTAATGAAGTAGTACACGTAGGTTCTACATACCATACTGCAGGTGGTGGTATTACATCATACTCAATTACAGGTACTGCAACTTTAGCTCCTAATTTAACTAATGTATTACTTAATCTTGAAGGTGGTACAGGTACAGGTGCACAGATCATCGTTACTACAGATGGTACAGGTACTGTTACAAATTATCAAATTGTTGAAAATAGTAACTCAGTTACCGGAGACAGCCTTATTGGTAAAGGATATACTGTAACTCCTACTCCTGATGAACTTACAATCCCTGGGGATTTAGGTGATTGGGTATTAACAGTAGATTCTGTTACTGAAGCAGGAGTAGATCCTATCACAGGTTCAGGTGGTACATCATGTTGCAAGCCTTTCTTGTGTGGTGAGACTTACTCTCTACGTTTGGATATCAAAGGTTCTCCAGCACTACGTTATTTGAACCACAATGCATACTTGACTGCTGAAGCTTACACAGGATGTTGTCCTGATGGAGCAATTGCACCAGTACCAGTAGATTCTACTGAAGTAATGATTAAGTGGGCTGATGCTATCATCAATTCACCAATTGTAAATCCATTTGTGAGAATTATGATTCAGGATCAAAATGGAGTTCTTTGGTATGAGCCAGGAACATCTGCTGCAGATCTTGCTACTCTTGGTGGTAACACTTGGGACAAATATGAATCTCCAGGATATGTTGAAGGAGCATGTGCAGGTTTGATCTTTGACGGTGCTTATGTAGATACTAAGTTTGGAGATTGTACTTTCCAAGTATCTGACTTCTATGAAAAAGAGCCTGTTAAACTTTACTTGTCTGAAGTAGATCTTAATGGAGATCCTTGTACATTTGATGGTATCTGTGTAGTTCATGAATGTTTAGCTACTCAAGCTAATGGTCTTGGTGAAACAGTTCTACGTGACATGATTCTTTCTGAGTCTTATCGTCAGAACTTTGTTGCAACAGATCTACGTATCCGTGAGATTACTCAAGGAAATCAGATTATTTCTGATATTAACCGTAATGCATTGTATGAAAGACTTTACTTGCAACATAGTGTTCCACGTTTCAATAACCCTACTGGAGTATTTGACAATGATCAATATCTATTAGAGTTTGTTTCACTTGGAACTACTGGTGAAGATCTTACTAATGCATTAACTGCATGGTTAGACAATTGTGGAGTTTGTGAACTTGAACAATTTACATGTGCATCTGACTGTACAAGTGCAGTTACATTCCCTCCACTACCTTTTAGACCGGGGAGAAGATAAAGTGTAAAAATCTAATAAATAATACCAAACTTAAGAAAAGGGAGAGTGGGAGTTAATCTCTCCTCTCCTTTTCTTTTTATATATAAGATATGGCAAATCATGTTTTAAGCTTAGAGGTACCCACAGTAATGAATGCTTGTATACTTTCAGTAATTGATACAAGTGTATATAGTTCTTTAGTACCAGTAACTTGTCCTACATTAAATGTAACACCTCCAGGATTTTCTTGGTCAACACAGATTGAATTAACTCCAGGATTTTCACAAATACTAACAGCATGTGATTTACTAATGCAATTAGAGCAATGTGGAGAAGTAAATGCTGATTTGCCAGATGGGGTGTATATCATTAAGTATAGTGTTTCTCCTAATGATATAGTATATGTAGAGTATAATCATTTGAGAATTACAAAAGCTTTAATTAGATATAATAAAGTTCTTTGTGATTTAGATCTAGCTGCTTGTGAACCTAGTACTGCAGTAAAAGATAAATTAGCTAAACTGCAAAAAATTAGAATGTATCTTGATGCAGCTAAAGCTAAAGTAGAATTTTGTCATGAACCTCAGAAAGGTATGACATTGTATAATTATGCAATTAAGCTTCTTAATAAGCTTGAGTGTGTAAATTGTTAAACTAATAAAAACCAACAAATTATGGCAAAGTGTTTAAATTGCGGAAAAAGTTTATCATGCGGGTGTCAAAAGAAAAAGGCATCAGATGGTAAATTAGTATGTACAACATGTATTGCAAACTATGAATTAAAACTTAAAACAATAATTAAAAATACTTGATTTTAGTTTAAAGTTTAATAAAATTATTTAAAATGTCAACCGCTCAATATTATATATTTACACCTTGTTGTCCAGATGTACATCCTGCATTTTTTCAGGTTTCAGATTTAACACCTGTACCAGGAGTATTTACATATCTAGGGCCTACTATTTTTGATAATTCTGGAAATTCTTTAATAACAGGACAATGCTATACTGTTACACAAGTTACAACATCCGATCTTGCATTTGTAGGAGGTTTAGCTTTAGCTCCTACAATGTCAGAATTTAGTTATCTAGGTTCTGAATGTGGAACACCAGAAGAATGTCCTTGTGAAATACCTCAAAATCCAACTTATAATGTATATCAAATAATAAGTTGTTGTGGGGATCCCATAAAAACAATCTATACTATAGATGAAACTTTAGATACATCCGTTATAAATATATTTACAGGTTTTACTAAAGGAATATCTGAAGGTTGTTATACTATAACAGAAGTTAGTTATATAGGCGTTGGAGTACCACCATATATATTTGTAACTGCTAGTGAATTTACTCCTCAAATAGGAGTTACAGAATGTACTGAAGATTGTTTAGAATATTGCCCCCCTTGTACGTGTGTACAAGTAGAATGGACAGGAACAACTGTCATAGGTGAATTTTTTACATTAAGATATAAAGATTGTGATTTAAATTTTCAGCAAGTTGATATTGAAAAGATTAACGGTAATCTTACAGAAAAATTTTGTTATACCAGTTGGGTATCACCGTTAAGTGAAGATTGGACACCCATGTATTATGGGGCTTGTGTAGATGATGGGGCTGGTGAAAAAACATGTTTTAGTTGTTATAGACTTGAAGACTGTAAAGGTATAAAAGAAGATATATATTCTTTAAATCCTCTTTTAGGAACTTATGCTCTTAATAATCAAGTTATAACTATTGCAGAGGAAGAAGGTTGTTGGAAAGTTTTTACAAGTTTAGAAAATTGTGAATGCGCAATTACTACTACAATAGTAGAATCTTTTATTGATTGCACTGATTGTGACCCTATTAAAGGTTATAAACTTACTGAATGTACTACAGGTGAAGTAATATATACAACAACTGATTTAAGCGGTTATACTTTAGCTTATATTACAACTGACTGTCCAGGTTGTTGGGAAGTAGAACCTTTAAATATAGTTCCTCCAACAGACCAGCCTGTAGTTGTTGATGCAAGTTATGGAACATGTGAATCATGTAATGCTAGTTATTATTTACTTACACCATGTGCACCAGATGATGCATTAGATCCAATAGTAACAACTACTGATTTATCAGATCAAGTAGGTTCTGTTATTACGCTTAATACTTGTCCTGATATTTGTTGGACGGTAAGTGAAACAACTTATTCAGAAAATACTCAAGTCGTAAGTATAAGTGGCATTTATGATGAATGTATTGATTGTATAAAAGTTGTTAAACCTTGCATATGCTCAACAGCAACTAATGGTAAAGGAATATCAAGTTTAAACTATATAGATTGTGATGGTATAGAACAATCAATTATTGTAGATGATGGTGCAACAACGGATAAAATTTGTTTGTTATATTGGTTACCTGGAAAGCAAGTTGGTGAGACATCTTATGGTAATTGTGTAGATGGGGAATGTCCTGTACCGCCTCAACCGAAAAGAAAAGTAACTCCTGGATATAACACACCTGTTTGTTCTACAGATTACTATGAAAAAGTAGAATGTAGATTCTCAGAGGGTATGTATAAAGATGTATTATCTGAAAGATATGGTATATCTAATTGCTGCCCTGATGATGATATGAAGTGGATAATTAAGCATGAGATGCTTATGCTTGATATTTTAGTTAATCCAGATTACACTTGTACACCTATTACATCATGCCAGTGCCCAGTAATAGGAGGAACTACATTAAATACAACATGTCCTGATGTTACAAAGTATATACTTACGCCATGTAGTCAAGCAGGAAATGAAATAGTACAAATTGAAAATACTTATAATGTTTTAGGTAATGTTATTATTATTAATGATATATGCTATACAGTATTAGAACCAACCAATCAACTTGTTACAGCATACTGGACACCTGGAGAAATTTATACTGATTGTCAAGAATGTCTGTCACAATAACTTTGGATTAAATGCTAATTTTTAGTATATTATAATATATATGTAAATATGAAACCTTTAAATTTAGATAATTCACCTTGCAGCCCAATATCAAGTAACTGTGTTATTTGGCAAGGACCCAATATTGATTGTATCAAACTTTGTAAAGGTGATACAGTATCTGATGTAGTATATAAACTTGCAACAGAGTTATGTACAGTAATGGACACACTTAATGTTACAAACTATGATTTGTCATGTTTTAATTTAACAAGTTGTCTTCCTGAAGACTTTCAAGCTTTAATTAATTTTTTAATTACTAAAATTTGTGAGTTAGAAAATATTCCTGCTCAAACAAATAATAACACAAATGATATATCAAGTTATTTAATTGCTGTTCCAGATTGTTTAGGAGGAGGGAGTTTAACATTACCTACTTATGTGCACACACTTGCTACTAAAATTTGTGATTTAGTTAATGATGTTAATGAACTTGAAAATAGTGTAAATTCATTAAATATCAGAGTTACTGCTTTAGAAGGGGCTACTCCTCCATCCTACACAACACCTTCCTTTGCACCAACCTGCCAAATAGGAAGTCTTCCTGCTGGTTCACAATATATTGATTTAATTTTAGAAGCTTTTATTAATGATGTATGGTGTGACTTTTATTATGCTACAGGAACTACAGGAGAACTAATCGGAGCTATCGCTGCTCAATGTGTTGGAACTACAGATCTTACTCTTCAGTTTAAGTATAGCAACCCGACACAAACAATGGGTGCGCAATATGGAGGAGCAGGATTTACAAATGCTACTACAGTAGCTGAAGCTATTCAGAGTCTATGGATTGCTCTATGTGATACAAGAGGACGTGAGCTAATGAGATATGAAGTAACAACCACAGATGATATTACAGTAAGCACTTCTGTTGTTGGATCAATGACTACATTTGAAATTGGTAGACCTGCTAAAGAGTATTATTATGATGCAGTTACTTCAAATATAAACTTAAGCACTCAATTAAATTTTGTAGATTCAACTTATTTTCAACCGCTTGCATATGCAGGTTTAAGTTATACAAATACTACAGGATCAACAAAAAACTTTATGGTAAGAGTATCTTATGATACAATGAGTTTTTATGACCCTTCAGGTCCTACAGTACAATCAGCAATTACCAATTATGTAGATGGTGCAATAACTAAAAATGGTTCAACTGTTGTGTATGAATCGTTAGGTCTTTCAAATATTAGTGTAGAATTTATTGACTCTGTTAGTGGAACAGTTATAGACTCGGTAACACCAGAAACTTTGGTTACAACACCAAGTGGACACCCTGTAGATATATCTATAGGAAGTAGTGCAATACTACCTAAAAATACATCTTTCTTTGCAGTAGTAAGTTTACTTAATGGAGAATCAATACAATTAAAGTTTAGATCTAAAGCCGGTCAAACATCAACACTGCTACAAGCTCAATTTTACATAGAAGAAATAAGATAACATTATGGCATGTAATCACACATATAATTGCGGGTGTAAAGATTCATATCTTACAACACCACCACCTTGTCCCACACCAGTAGACTGTGAACTTCAGCAACCTTGTGCTGAAATATTTGATGCGCAGTGCATTAAGTACTTTGGTGTAGATATTACTTGTAATGATACTACAGTAGTAGCAACTAGTACTAGTGTTCAAGCAGCATTAGAAAATATAGTTGCCTATTTTTGTGCATTAACAGATGGATTAGTAACAGTAAATGCGGGTCCTGGAGTTAATGTAACAGAAACTGTTGTAAATAATCAAACAACATATACTATATCGAGTACTACACCAGGTCTATATGCACAGATTGAAAATTCAGCTACAGTTGCTGATCCTGCAACAGCTACTATAATTGGTACAGGTGTAGGAACATTAGATGTACCTGAAGATAGTTTTCAAGTAGGAGATAGTTTTCGTGTTAAGATGGCTGGACATATTACATGTTCAAACACACAAGAATTAACTATTAGTATTTTTGCTGACAGTACTCAAATTGCTAGTACGGGTATTATAGATCTTAAGAATGCTACTAATGCTCATTGGTTAATGGAAATTGATTTCACAATAAGAATCACAGGTGGTATTGGTGTAGGAGAAATTGTCAGTGCTGGTAATTTTTCATATATTCCAGATGCTGCTGGTCAAGCTTTTGAGGGTTCTGATTTCAGTGTAGTTTCAAATTTAGATACAACAGCGTTTAACACTTTAGATATTAGAGCTTCCTGGAATCTTGACGAAGGTGGGACAAATACAATTTATAGTGAGTTATTCACTTTAACAAAGATATACTAAGAATGTCGCAGGTTTGTTGGTTTCTGTGACTAACAAAAGAGACCCTAGATGAAAGTCTAGGGTTTTCTATTTTTAGTATATTTGTTATAATGCTTTATTTTTCGTATATTAAATAGTATATAATGAGTAAGAAGGAATACAGAGAACCTGATTTAAAAGCACCTAGATTTAGACAAGAGTCGTCAAATATTATAGATGCTGATTTTATTAAGGCTATAAAAGAAAAACACTCTAAGTATAAAGATCTTAATATATCTACAGCAAGAAAGATTATTAAGAAATTTAACGAAACTCTTTGGAAAGAAGTTGTAGAAACAAGAGATGGTGTGCAACTTCCTGAAGGACTAGGAGTTTTATTTATAGCTAGCTGTCAAGCTCCTATGAAAGAATCTATTGATTATGCAAAGTCAAAGAAATATGGGGTAACAGTTACTAATAAAAATTGGGAGACTGATGGTAAACTTGCTAAAATTATATATACAAGTTATAACAGCAAACTCAAGTTTGTAAATAGAGAGTGTTGGGGTTTTATACCGTGTAGGAATTTTAAGCGTGCTGTTGCTAAATCATATCCAGAAAACTGGACAATGTATATAGCAATAGACAATACTAAGAAACTTAGAAAGACTTATGCAAAACAAAGATATAAAGATCATAAAGCTAATCAATTAAAAGAGCAGCTTAAAAATTATAATGAGTTCGATTTATGACAACTATAGGCGAAACAATATCTAGAGTAAGAAATACTTTAAAAGCTGTAAAAGAAGATCCATTCTTAACAGATAGAACTATATACTTTTCAATAATTAAATATGGTAAAACCCTTCTTAAGAGAGAAGATAATCAAAACCGATTAATGAAAATAAGTTCTTTATTTACTTTTCTACCATATGTAGAATTAATTGAAGTAGATAAGATAGAAGCCCAGTGTACAGGTATATATTCAGGATGTACTATTAAACGTACTAAAGATAAATTACCTCAATTATTTGATGGTATGTTTGGACCTGTTTTACGCACAGTATCTTCAATTGATGGAGAGACTGAGTTAATGCGCACAGAACCAGGGACTTATGTTTCAATGACAAAGACTACAAATTTTAAGTATAACAAAAGAAAATACTTTTGGTATTTAAATGGATATTTATATTTTCCTGATGTTCAGTGGGATGCTGTAAAAGTAGAAGGAATTTTTGAAGGTACCATATCTGCATATACATGCGATAAAGAAGATGACTGTTTAGTTAAGCAAGATGAGCAACTACCTTTTCCAGAATATTTATTTTCAGAGATAGAACAATTTGTATTACAAGAACTTACTATGCTTGCTAAACTTCCTGTGGATGATGCAGACGATAGTCAAAATGTACTTAGATAATGGATTACAATTACACTTTAAAATATCGCACGTTTGATCAATTGTTTGAAGATGTAACAGTTGACTTCAATACATATGCTCTTGAGAATATGATTGACCCGCAAACTTTAATTAAAGTTGCAAGACGACTTAATTATGATTTAGGATTAAGAATTAATCAGACACGAGAGATCATTCTTGATGTTGATCATGGTAGAGTGAAACTCCCAGATAACTTCTATACATTTAACTTTGCAATGGTTTGCGGGGAGTATGAAGTAAGAACAGGATACAACATTGGAGGAACTAACATACAAGAAGTACCTTATACAGAGACACCGCTTACTGTTGATCCATGTATAGAACCTACAGTAAATTGTTCTGTGTGTAATTCTAACCCATGTAATCAGACTGCAGGATGCAGCAGTAATACACCAGTGGGTAATTATCTACCTGGACAATTTGATCCAAATAGTCCATATGGAGACACGTGTATCAAACCTCGTGTATTTATGAATTGTAAAGGTGATCAATACGAGTTAATTCAAATTGTAAACGCCTCTCAGTCTAGAGTATATAAAACTCTTATTCCATTAAAAATGAAGAAGAGTCAAAACATTGAATGTGATTGTCCTAATCTGTATTTTAATACAATTAATGAGGGTTGGTTAAAAGACGGGTTTTTATTTACTACGTTTGAAACCGGTAAAGTATACCTAAATTATCAAAGTTCTATGGAAGATGAAGAAGGAAATCTTCTTGTTCCTGATCATGAATTATTAAATGATTATTATGAATATGCTCTTAAGCAAAGAATTCTTGAAAATTTATATCTGAATGGAGAAGATGTCACACAAAAAATATCTCTTATTGAACAAAGATTAAGAGGTGCTAGAAACCAAGCTTTAAGTTTAGTGAATACACCAAACTTTAAAGAGATGGAAGAACTGTGGTGGGCTAACCGTAAAGCAATGTATGGTAAGTACTATAACATGTTTAAGAGTTACAATGTTGACCCACTATATTATAAGTATCATACTGGTAATGTAATCATTAAGTAAGATGGCAAAAAGACGTTCTCAAGATATCAGTCAAAGTACAACTAATACTTTTCTTAAAGGATTAAATAAAGATTCAGATCCTTCTTTTGTACAAGAAGGTATGTGGACACATGCTCGTAATGCTGTTAATAATACAGCTGAGGGTGATGTGGGTACATTATCTAATGAATCTGCAAATTACCTTTGTTCTAGAGCTGGAGAAACTATTCTTAATGGGAGAAAGGTTATTGTTGGTATTATACACCTTTACAGCGACAAATGGGTGATTTACACTGCAGTACATGTTCCAAATCAAATTAACTCTGTTAATTCAGAAATAGGTTTGTTTGAGGAGGACCGGTGTAGATATAGACCTATTGTACAAGACCCTTGTTTAAACTTTAATGAACTTAACTTAATTACAGGAGCTTCAAGAGAAAAAGAAGATTGTTCTTGGCAAGTATATTGGGCAGATGCTTTAAACCCTGATAGATATTTAAATATAGGTGATCCACAAACTTGGCCAGGTGCAAATTTTCAATGGAGTGGAAATAACACATATATAAGCACAACTGGTGAAGAGATGAAGTGGCCAGGTGTAGAGTGGAATCAAGATTGTGATACCGTTGATGGTTGCGTTGTATGTACAGATCTTAATACTCTTAACTGTGATAAGATTAGATTAGCAAGATTAATGACTCCACCTTGTATAAATTTATCTTTTGGTAATCAAGGCGGTGGTTTATACAATGGTTCATACATGGCTTTAGTAGCATATACTATTAAAGGACAAAGAGTAACAGATTGGTTTTCACCTAGTAATATACAACCTTTATGGTTTGAAATTGAGCCTCGAGGAAGTCTTGAACTATCTCTTGATTTAGACAAAGAAAATTTTGAAGAGTTTGTTTTATGTATAGTAAGCTCAGTAAATGAAAACACTGTAGCAAAACAATTTGGATTTTATTCTACAAATACTAATAAAATATTGATTGATTACATTAATGAGGAATTAATAAGCATCCCATTAAATGAACTACCTTTACAAAATCCAGTCTATGAAAAGTCTGATCAGATAGTTGAGGTCAATAATTATTTGTTAAGAGTAGGTCCTACATCTAAGTTTGATTTTAATTATCAACCTTTAGCTAACTTAATTAAAACAAATTGGGTTTCAGTAGAGTATCCTTACACATACTATAGAGATGGTGGTCATAAACCAAGTTACTTAAGAGATGAAGTATACTCCTTCTTTATAAGATGGATCTATGACACGGGTGACAAATCTGCATCATATCATATACCAGGTAGACCTGCTACCACCTTTAATGGTATATTAGAAACTCAAAATTATACCTCACCTAATACTTTAATTACTACACCAGGGGAACAAGAAAAATATTTTGAAGTAGTAAATACAGCTACCATAAGTAGTATAACGCAATCTACATTAGATGATGGCGGTGTTGTAATTGCTAGAGGTAATATGGCTTATTGGCAATCTACAGAGGTATACCCTGATAATCAACCTGAGATATGGAACTCAAGTGCTCATTGTTGGACGGGTACTACAAATTCTAATTACGATCTTTGTGGTAAACCTATTAGACATCATAAGATGCCTGATAATACTACAGACGTTGGACCAAATGCTCTTACTAACCATTATGGTAAAAACCCAGCGGATCAAAACTCTACAATAAGAATATTAGGTGTAGAATTTGAGAATATTATTTTTCCAAAAGATAATGATGGTAACGATATCCCAGGGATTATTGGTTATGAAATACTAAGGGGCTCTAGAGAAGGTAACAAATCAATTGTTGCAAAAGGTATGGTGAATAACCTAAGACCTTATAATATTGTATCTAATAATGCTAGAGGAAGAAAAGGGTTGTACCCAAATCACCCTTTTAATACTATTCAACCAGTAAATCCTGATGCTAATAGTAACGGTCCATTAAACAATGGAAATCAAGCAAACGATCCTTATATTATAGCTGTTGATCAAGATGACGATAGAATCAATGTTGATATAGCAGATATCCCTCAACACATTATTACCTTTCATTCACCAGATACAAACTTTACTAAACCTTACCTATCTACATCTGAGTTAAAATTATATGGATACTTTAAAGGTATTAGTGATCAATATTTTATTGAACCTAATGAACACCCTAGTGGAAAACTAGTTTCAAATGTTGCTATGTTTGCTGGTATAGTAGGAGGATTAATTGATGGATTAATTGGAATGCTTGGTCAAAGAACAATTAATGTACCTTATCCTGTGTTTACACGAGAGTGGTATTTGCCTTCTGTCGAAGGTACTACTACCACTCCAACGCAAGATCCTCTAAACGCCCTTAGTGAAACACAATATTTTATTTATGAAGAACTTTTTACCGCAGCTCTAAATACATATTATAATGGTGGTGGTGCTATATCGGAAGCTTTTATAGGTACTCCACAACTTCAATCTATATATCAACAATTTGTAAATAATGTTCAAGGTAATTCCGGAATAACAATCCAAAACACAGGATTTAGTTATTTACAACCAGGTATTGATTTATTACCTAACTCTGTTCAAATAGCACTTACTGCAGCAGGTGGAGTTTCACATTTCTTTTATTATTTTGCTGAGGGTGCTGAGGCAACATTAAGATTAATATATTCTCTTTTACCTTATAGACAATACGCTCTCCAAATGTTGGCTCATGGGTTTTATGATGGGTACTCAGCGGTTAAACCTCTTATATATAGATTTAAACTAGAAGATGAATTTTATCTTAAGAATGTTCTTCATGACTTACAACCTTATTTTAATGGTTCAGGATTAGATTTATACAGAATAAATAATATTAAGAGACAAAGTACTGTAGTATTAAGAACTAAGAATGGTGCTGGATTAAATGATGGTCCTGATTTTATAACAGGCAATGATAAAGATAATAGTTTAGTTACTATAGGTACAGCTCGAAATAAAGAATTGATATATAACTCTGGCGAAGATACTAAAGTTAATTTTGGAGAAGATAAGAAAGTATTAGAGTTTAATGCACAAATTGCTAGCCACTATGCGGGTTTAAAATACAGAATTAGAAATCAATATGGGCAGCTAAACTCAATTAAACAAATACCGATAACACCGTGTGAGCAAATCAAGGATGCTACTGTAACCACAGGAAATTTATGTGGTTTAGGTATTGAACAAAAAAAGATACAAAGAACCGGAATCTTTTTTAATGGTGATACATATATAACTAGATATACTGAAAAGAATAATATGTTCTTTTTTAATAATTGGTTATACGGTGAACCAGATGGTTTTGAGTATAATTATCTTATAAATAAGATGCTACCTAAACCAAGATTTTGGATGAACTCCGAGAAGTATGATTTAGATAGTATTATACCATCTTCATTTTCACAATTGTTAAACCCAATACCTGGGACAGGACTCTTTCCTAGAAATTATTATAGATTAGATAATAGAAATTATGATTATAGTAATGATAGTGTGTTTAATTATCCTGGTTTCTTTGGTGTAAAAGAATCTTATTTTTATTTAGCTACGTCTGCTGTAAGAGATTTCTTTGTAGAAAGTGATTACATAGTAGATTTTAGAGAATCTGGTAATGAAGTATTTGAGCAGCATTATGATCCATATAAGCTTACAGATCTAAGTTATTTATTTGATATAAATCCAAAAACAATTACTCTTGGAAATTACTATTCGTATGATCAATCGCTAATGATCTCAAGATTTTTTACTCAGTATTTTTCACAAGGTAATTTACAGTCAAGATATTATAATCCTTATGTGGCTAGTCTGTGTTATCAATATTATCCTGATAGAATAATTTATTCATTGCCTCAACAAGACGAGTCATTAAAAGATTCTTGGTTTATTTATTTACCTAATAACTATAAAGAATTTAAAGATCAGATTTCAGGTGTCAAAAACTTTGCAAAAACAGGGATCTTTATAACGTTTAAAAATACCAGTCCTCTTGTATTTCAAGGAGTTGATCAGTTACAAACTGAGTTTGGTACTAAGATAAACATTGGGGATGGCGGTTTATTTGCACAAACTCCTCAGAGTGTAGTAGTGTCTGATAAACCATATGAATACGGTTCTTCGCAAGACTCACGATCAGTTATCTCTACACCTGCTGGATTATTTTATGTATCTCAAAATCAAGGTAAATTGTTTTCTTTTTCAGGAGGTTTAAGTGAAGTATCAAAACAAGGTATGAAATGGTGGTTTACATTATTTTTACCTTACAAACTTTTACAAGATTTTCCTGATTACCCGCATACAGATAATCCTGTTGCAGGTATAGGTTGTCAATCAATTTATGATAACTTAAGTTCTATACTTTATTTTACAAAGAAAGATTATCAGTTAAAAGATCAATATAAAGGTCAAGTAATTTATGATCCTGTAACAAATCATTTTATATATAGAAAAACTAAGTTTAAGTTTTCGGATGAAGACATAAGAAAGATTTTCTTTAATGATGCATCTTGGACAATAAGTTATGATCCCAAAAATCAATTCTTTATATCTTTCCACGATTGGCACCCAGACTTACTAATGCCAGGTAAAAATACTTTCTTAAGTACAAAAGCTAATGGTATATGGAAACACAATTATCAATGTGATAAGTTCTGTAATTACTATGGAGTTAATTATCCTTTTGAAGTTGAGTTACCAATTATTACTGGGCAATCTGTTACTACTCTAAGAAGCATGGAATATATTCTAGAGAATTACCGAAGAGTAAAAGGTAATTGTGTAGACCAATTCCATGTGCTAGACTACAACTTTGATAAAGCAGTAGTATATAACTCAGAACAAGTGTCAGGATATCTTAATCTTAACTTGTTCCCTAAAAACAATGTAGCACTAAGCTTGCAATATCCACAAGTTAATCCTAACTCTATAGATATTTTATTCTCTAAAGAAGAACAGAAGTATAGATTTAATCAGTTCTGGGATATAACAAAAGATAGAGGTGAATTCCCTGTAGGGTCTAGTTATCCTCCAACAGGACCTGTTATACCAGGTACAACTATTTTAGATGGTCCAACAAATGATCAAAATATTTGGATAACTGATCCTAATGGTTACACGCGTACATTAAACGCTGCAAACTTAGATTATAATAAATCAGAAATGCAAAGAAAGAAATTTAGACATTACTTGAATTTCTTATCTTTAAGCAAAACTGTATCTAATGATACTAATATGATTTTAAAGATAGTTAATAATAAAAGCACTTATTCTCCAAGATAATGTATAATAAGAAAGTATTATCCAACGCAGTAAAAAACTTAGATAGTGCTAAAACTCCATCTAAGAAACAAGATAAAGTTGTTAATAACAAGCTGCTTCCTTTTATATCTAATGAAGGTTATAAACAAGGACCTCCCCCAAAAGGAACTCATTATAGAATACCTAGCGCGGATATTTATAATCCCACACCTTATGATATAACCGCTGTTGCATCAACTGGGGAAGAAAGATTTATTCCTGCAGGAGATACAACTAATCAACACTTTAATGGAGCAGAGTATGTAGATGAATTTCCTATAACTAAGTATTATCAGACTGGAGGTGAATTATATACTCTTGATGGTGTTGACTACATGAAGCAAAATGGTAAGTGGTTTAAAAAAGTTAATAATGAGTTTGTCCCGCTTACAAAAGGTGATGTTGCAAAAAGAGTTGCTTATTTAGAAGCTAACGCAAAACCAAATCAAGAACAAAGATGGGAAAAACTTTATGCTCCTGCACTGGACAGGGTACTTGATACAGATGATGAGGCTTTTTATACTAACTTAGAAAATAACCCGGGTGTCTTAAATTGGTTATCATACATGAGTGACTCACCTGATAAGGATGATGCAAAAAGAAATTTACCTCCTTTAGATCCTGTACTAGCTCAGATGCAAGCAAAAATTAAAAACTTTAATGATAAAGATCTTGTAAACTTATCTGGTATTAATTGGACTTCTTTAGGTGTAACGGCTATTCCTAAAATACTTAGCAATCTTCCACATAATGTAAATGCTGCAGAAGCATGGAAGTATATTAATCATATAAAAAAATTAAAAGCTGCTGGATATACTCTTCAAGATGGTGGATCAATTGAGTTAGATCTTACAGATGAGGAAATAGAAGAATACAAAAAAGGTGGATATATAGTAGAAGATATCTCTGTACCTTCATTAACTAAAGCTCAAGATGGATTAAATAATGTTTCTCAAAATAAGGATCTAAATTTAGAAGAAGTTACTGTATATGGTGACGAAGGCAAAAGAAAACTTCAAGGAAATCTTATGGATAAGTTTAACCAAGTTAAAGGAGCTTATCAAGATTGGAGAACAAGTGCAGGATTAAGACAAGCACAGTTAAGAAATGAAGGAGCTTCTAGTATAGAAGCTTTAAAAGCTCAAATTTCTGATTATAGAAAACAACTTGACGAAGAGAAAAAAACATATGCTAAAGCAAATAAAGCTTTAAATATTTTACAAAAACTAGATTCCGATAATTGGAAAAATGCAAAACTAAATGATGTATTGAGCACCAAAGGTATTGAAGGATTAAGAAGTTTGTATAGTGAAGGTAAATTAACTGAAGGTGCTTTTAGAGACTTCTATAATAATTTTGGATCTGAGTATGATCCTAATGTTATAGAAGGTACGGGACCTAATAGAGCATACTCAGCAAAAGAAGCTAGAGAAAATTGGATGGAGCATGTGCCTGAGTTTGCGAATGCGGTAAGTAAGTTTGCCTTAGCAGCTCCTTTAGCAGGTGGTGCAGGGGCTTTAGCTACAGCCCCTGGCTATATTCCATCACTATATGGAGGAAATGGACTTATGTCAGCGATAGGTACAGGACTTAATACAGCAATTGCTGGTGTGCCAGGATTAACTACTAATAATCTTTTGTGGGGAGCTGGAGCATATCTTAGCGGAGATCAAATTATAGATCCAAAATCAGAAACAAGAACCTCTATAAATAAAGCAATACAGAATCCTACAGCTTCAAATATTGTAGATGCTACGGGGAATACTTTATTAACAGGGCTTGGATTTGCAGGTATTCCTGTTAAGTCAGGATTAACATCTTTTGCAGATGATGTATCAAGAGGTACAAAATATCTTACTACACAATATGATAATATAGCCACAGGAAATTCTAGATTAACAGATTTTGGTCTTCGAGCTTGGAAAAGTCCTGCAATGGGATTGTCATCTGAAAAATCTAGATCAATATATGATAAAATTTTAAATTCTTCAGCATTTACAGATGCTGAAAAAGCGTTAGTAAGAGAGTATCAATATTCTTCTTTTCCATTTATAAAAGAAGGCGCTAAACAAAATCAATTTAATGCATTAATACAAAAAGCATCAGCACAGTTTCCTGAAAATGCAGTTATCACTAGAAAGTTTTATGGTGAAAATCCACAAGCTGCTTTTCAAAGTGTAAAAGGTACACCAGGAAAATATACAGAATTTTCTATTCAAGATAGACCATCAGCATTTTCTGCAGGAATAGGAAGTGATGCTAACTGGGGAAAAGACAGAGTAGTAATGAGTGGTAAAAATCTCAAAAAGGTTGAAGGTAATTTTGTAAAAAATACATACGAACCTGTTCCTGAAGAGTACTACGCAAATCTTTCTGATGATGCATTGACTGTAGTTGATAATAGTAAAAGAGTAAAAGATAATTATAGCTTTAATGAGAAAATTGGTGATAATTATTACGGTACATCACGTTTAACTCCTGAAGAAATTCAAGGGCAAGCTGAAGCGTTGTATCAAAAAAGAGTTGCGGATTTCAATAGTCCTGAGAATTCTGGATTTATAAAGCCTAACAAGGTTGAGGATTATGTTGGTAAAAGTAAAGATGGTAGTCTAAATAATACTTTTACACAAAAGGAAGCAGAAGAAATTGTGGCAAAACAAACTGAAATCTACAATCAAAGACAAAAACTATATGGGAATCCTGCAAACAAAGATGAAGCAATTGAATCTATTATAAAAGAAAATAAAGGTTCTTATAGTAATAATCCTGAAGTATTAGATGAAAAAGAACTCATAGGCTCTGGTTTTGATATGAAAGTTGTAGGAAGAGTTAAGAATGAACTTGGTGGTATTGATTACATTGTTAAACCATTTAATCTTGGTAAAAAAGCTTATCGGGATGGAGGTTTAACCAGAGCTCAGATAGGTAGTTCTAAAGAAAGGTTTCAAGACGGTGGAATGAATAATGATTATATAGAAATCGAGTTAACTCCTGAAGAAATTCAAGCATATAAAGATGGCGGTTATATAGTAGAAGATTTAGATAAACTTTATAAGTTTATTTACTAAACTAAAATTTATTATATTAATACTATAGTGTATATTTATGAAAAAACGTGTTAGAATATATAAGCCTGAAAAATCAAAGAGTACTACAAGTATGAAAAACTTTTTGAATAAGGCTCAATATGGTGCAGAACAAAACACTCAGATTGATCAGCAAGCTTTAGAGAATTATATTGCTCAAAAGAGTATAGAGTACTTTGAGCAATTTGAGGATCCTCAGCTAACTTTAAATGCAATCATGGGTGACTTATCTAAACAAATAAATGACCCCAGCATCTTGCAGTTAGCACATGCTAGAGCTAATCAATATATTAAGAGTTATGTAGAACAGAAAAATCAGGATACTAAATTAAAAATGGTTTCTGAGAACCCTGATTCAATGACTCCTGAAGATGAAGAACTATACGCAAAAAGAGCTGCTGAGGAAGAAGAGATAGCACAAAGAAGAGCACAAATAGAAAATAACAACTCATACTATCAACCAGTAGATTATGCAGAAGATGCTTATGATACAGTTCTAGATGACGATGATAGTTTTTCAGCTTTTGGAGGAGCTCTTCCTAATAAAAAACAATTTGTAAAAAATGTTTTTAAACTTGTTAAAAAAGCTAACGGTGGTGCAACAGAAGGAAAAGCAGACCCTTATGACTTACCTTACAATGGAAGAAGTGACCTTAATAAAGGATTCATAAGCACTGTAAAAACTCAAGCTGAAGATGCTGCATTAAAAGCACAGATTGAAAATATGTATGATCAACAATTTGGTAATCTTGATCAAGCACAATTTGGAGGAATTAGACCTCGTCAACAAAGAAAGATGGCTAGACAAATGGCTAGTATGATGCAACCATCTATGCAAGGAATGGATCCGGGAGGTATTCCTAATATGTTTATGGGTGCAGGTTATATTCCTTCAAGTGTATTTGAAGGAGTTAAGATGGCAAACATTGACGCAAAGCTTGGTATGTTTGGTAGACTGAAATCTTATAGTGTAAACTTTGATACAGTACCAAATCCTTCACCAGAACTTCTTCAACAAGCTGTTGAGATGCAAACAAAGAATGAAGCAGATAATGTAAAAAAAGATATTCAAGAATCATCTACTACAGCTAATCCTGCTAATCAAGATGCTTTATTTACAGAAGATCAAATTGTTGTTGAAGGTTGGGGCAACGGTGGAGGCGGTGGTAAAAAACCACCAGCACCCGCACCAACACCACCAGTTGTGCCTGATACAGATGATATGTCTTATGATCCTAAACTTTTAGATTCTGATCCTTGGAGAGGACTTGAGCCTTTTTGGGAAGCTACTGCAGATGCTTATAAAAATAAAGATTTAGAATACTTTGCTAAAAAAGTTAAAGTTAACGGTAAAGATGTATTTAAAAAATGGGCATTTAATCCTAAAACAAAAAAATGGTATAGAGAAGGTAGCAAAACTCCTATTAAAGATCAAAAAGCAATTAAACAATTAAACACTTGGTTAAGTTCTTATAATCAAAATGTAAAAGGAAATGCTGAAGCTGCTAGCACCTGGTACCCTGATCAATATCTAAATATAAAAAATAGTTTTGATGCGAAACTTCCATCTTTTTCTGCAGATTTGATAGAGGCACCAATACAGGTTGTCACAGGATTAGACCCGAGTAACACTGATGACATTACCGCAATGGCTATGACACTTATGAGTGGGCCTCGTGCTATTATGCCAGGTGGATTTAAACCAATGCCTAAAGGTTATCTTCCAGGACAAAAAGCGTTACCTAATCCTCAAGGTGGATTTTCTGCTCCTAACGCATGGGGTAACACACCAAAAGGTTTACCTTGGTCTGGGTATAATGTACGTTATACACCCCCAGGAGGTTTCCAAGAAGGTGGTATAACTGACTATGATTCAGGTCTTTATAGATTCATATATGGAGGTAATGGACCTATTATGTCTACACCAGGTAAAATAACAGATGATCCTTATTTTAGAGATGGTGGTTTAACTACTTATCAAGATAAAGGTGAAGTAAAAGATCTTACTACAGATGAGTTAGCTCTTGCAAAACAGTTTAATATTAATGATCCAAACTTTAGTCCTGATGCAACTAGAGCTAAGATTAAACAAATGCAAAGAGAGCAATGGATAGACCAACAAATGCAATCTGGTTACAGAGATCCATATAGCGGTTGGGATGGTACAGGTTCTATGCCCTTTATTACAGCTAGTAATGCTCCACAAGCTTGGAAAGATGAGTATTATAGAAAAACTGGTGATCCAAGATACAACAATCCGTATATTGGGAATATGTATAATCCTTATGCTGCAATGCCTTATCTTAATCCTATGTTAGGAAGAAGAAGACCAATAGTAGAATATACAGGATCATGGATACAAGATCTAACTCCACGTGTACCCGCTAGTGCTTTTGATGGAGCAAAGATTAAAAAGATAACTAATAAAAGAGGATACTTAGGTAATTTAATAGGGCCTAAAAGTATATGGGAATTTGATGGAGGGTATGATTATAAGTTAGGTGACACACCTGCTGATGGATCAGATTTTTCAAAATCTACACAAGGGCGTAGAGGTAGTTCAAGATCAAGAGGAGATGAGTTTAGAAGACGCCCTATTGCGGATTTACTTTTGCAATCTGAAAATGAGCGTATAAGTAATTTAGGTGCTAAGATGTACCCTTGGTTTGATATTGAGGAAGACGCTCCTGATTATAATCAAAATGTAAATTTTGACAATAAAGGTAATATAATAAGTGCTCCACCTCAACCTCCAAATATTAATTACTTTGACGAATTAAACTCTTTAAACTTACCAGAACCAGTAGGTGAAAACTTTAATCTCGCTCAACTACAAAGTTTAGGATATAATGTAACTCCAGAAGATTTCTATAACAAAAGATTAGCTAACGATGCTGCTCAAGAGAGACAAGACTTTGATATTGAAAGAATGCAAAGAGAAAATAGAGTTAATCCTTATGCAAGTAATGTAAACCTAAACAATGAGCCTGTAGTACAAAGTAATAATCAAAATCCTAATATACCTGTAGCTCAAACTAATACTTCAGAACCAATAGAAAATTCTATGTACTCAGGAGCAATGGGTTCAACAGATGAAGAGTATTGTTTACCTGGAGGAGTTTGTTTCACAATGCCGGACCAACTTCGTGCAGATCAAAGATTGTTTCAAGACTTACCAGAAGTTCTAGGAAGATATAGTGATAATACTGATAAAGGATGGTTTACTGGAGATAAGAAAAATCAACTTGATGTATCTAAACTTACTAGACAAGATGTCTTAGATGCATTGATGGCAGAAAAGGGTAGTCCTAATGCACCTATAAGTGATATTGAATCTTATCCTAATTTAGATAATTTTATTGATGATTGGTTAGATTATCAGTCTAAAAACCAACAAGCTTATGGTAACTATGATATAGCAAACTTATCTGACGATGTGTTTAGAAAGAATATAGTTGAAACACCTCCTTATGAAAGATATAGTGATTGGTTAACAGCAATGGGAAGACCTAGTCTAGAATATCCTAATGATATCTTTGAAAATCAAGGAGTATTAGGAATGCCTAGTGTACCAATCACTCTTCCTATAAATCAATATCCATACGAAAATAAAAGATATGGTGGTTTACTTAAAGCTCAAACAGGTATAATAACTCCAACAGATGATATATTACCAGCACCTGATTATACTGATGAAGAATTAGGTTTAAATGAGATGGTTGATGTCACTCCTGAGAATATTATACGAACAAAAAGAGGGGACTTCAAAAAGAAGTTTAAACAAAGAAATATGTTTAATATTGATTTTGGTAGAGTTGCTGATGCAAGTATAACAGGGAAAAATATGTTAGCTGGATTCTTTCAAGGATTAAGTGACAGAGATAAATTTAGAGATATCTATAATGAATTTAGTGGCGATGCAGGACCTACAACAAATTATAGAAACATGGGTATAATCGATCCTCAAACCGGTGTAGAATATCCTGATAAAATGGGAGCTACTAAAACTTGGCAAGGAAAACACGGTGGTCAAAAGCAAGGGCAAGTTACTTATATGTCTCAAAAACAGATTAAAGATTTCTTAGCAAACGGGGGTCAATTAGAATTTATATAATTTTGTATTATGTATTATAAAGTAAAAATAACAAAGTTACCAAGTAAAGCAACAGGTGGTGCTAAGACAGGTCAACAAACAAGTATGGGTTCATTAGCTGTTCAACCTACAGCTATGGGAGGAGCTGATATAGATCAATATGCTAAAGAAGATGTTACAACAACCAGCACATTATCAGCTGTTCCAAGAAAAGATGCTAATGTTGAAGCAGAGGGTGGAGAAACTGCATATGGTGATATTAATGGTGATGGTTTTCCTGAACACTATGTTATTAAAGGTAAGCGACATACAGAAGGTGGAGTACCTTTAAATTTACCAGACGGAACTTTTATTTTTAGTGATACAAGGTCTATGAAGATCACAGATTGTAACATTTTAAAAATGTTTAACAAGCCTTGTGGTAAAGGTGGTTTTACACCAGCTGATCTTGCAAAACCTTTTGATATTAATAAATATCGCAAAATACTAGAAAATCCTGATACAGATAAGTTGTCTAAGAAAACTGCTGAGATGATGATTAGACAAGCTACTGTTAAATTAGGTGCCTTAGCATTAGCTCAAGAATCTAAGAAAGGTTTTCCTCAAGGTATACCTCAAGTAGCAAGACCTTATATGGAAGCTATGGGACTGCGTGATGAAGATATACTTCCTCAGAATAAGTTGCCAAAAGAGAGTGTTGCAGAAACTGAAATGCCTATGCAAGATTATGAAGAGCAAGGAATGCCCACTCAAATGCCAAATGGTGAAGAATTAGCAATGAGTCAAGAAATGATGCAAGCTGCTCCAATGGCTATGTATGGAATGTCTATAGGTGGTTATAGTATGCCTTTTAATACGTACACAAATCAATATAATTCAGGAGGATTAGTAAGATTTGATAATGGAGGAGAGACCGAAAAACTTAACAAGTATGGTCAAAGACTTTTAGCACTACAGAAAAAATATGAAGCAAGCGGAGGTAAGTTATCTATGGAAGAAAAACTTGCTATGAAAAATGAACTGGATAGCATTAAGTCTCAGTATGAAAAAGATTTTGGTTTACCCGCAGGAGCACAAGGATCGTATGGTTGGGATATTGATAAAGCTATTAAACAAGCTCAAGCAATTGGTAACGATACTCAAATACGATTAAAAAAATCATCTTCAGCTACTAAACCTGTTACTGCTAAGCAACCTGTTACACAACCTGTTGTTACACAACCTATTAATGCTACTACAGGTTATCCTGCACAAACACCTCAACAAGTAGCTGCTGCACCTCAATCTACAACAAGCGGTCCTAGACAATCTACTTTAACCTCAGCACCATATACTGAAGAAGAAGCATATAGTCCTAAAGGTGTAGTAAGATTAAATAGTTATAGACAAATGTATGGATTACCACAAATAGGTGGTCCAAACAAACCTCTTACTAAAGCAGATATACAAGCTGCCGCAGGAGAACTACAACAAAAAATTATTGATACTCACCCTGAATTAGTAGTAGACTATATGAGTAGAGTATCGCATCAACCTAATAAAGCACTTCTTGCTAAACTTCCAAGTAAATATCCTAAAACAACAGAAGGTGTAGCACAAGCTCTTAAGGAAGGTGCTTTAAATGAAGGAGATGTTCGTAATGCATATAAAGATAATTTATGGTGGTATCGTGCTCTTGAAACAGATAGAAGACCTCTTACTAAAGAAGAGTATGAAGCAAAAATGAAACAAGAAGGTGCTATCTCAGTTGGAGATAAACTTTACTTTCAAGACGATCCTAATAATCCTCAGTTGTATACAGAGTATTATACAGAAGAAGGTGCTCCACAAGTAACACCTAATATTAGGACAGCTACTGAAACAAAAAAAGATGGTGTAAGACCTGATATTCAAGAGCTTATGCTAAATCCTTATACACAGAATATACCACTTATGTATCACCCTGTTGATAGGATGAGAATGAATGCGGCTTTAAGAGAAAGATTTATTGGTGAAAATATATATCCTTTTGTACCTAGACCATCTTATGTTTTACCTGATGTAAATTATGTAGATTATAGAAGGAATGTTGCTGCTCAAAATGAACAAGCTAATATACTTGCTCAAGCAATGTCTCAATTTTCACCTTCTTCACCACAAGCTTCTGCGCGTCTTTTAGGAGCACAGGGTAATTTAGCAACTAATGTAGCAAATACTATTGCAGAGTATAATAAAGCAAATGCAGGTATAGGTAATCAATATGGTCAAGTCACTGCAGGAATAATGAATCAGTTTAATGAGTTGGATAGAAACGCTATTAAAGAACTATATGATAAAACAGCGGCTACAAAACAAAATATACAAGATACAGCTGCTCAAGAAAGACAAAATGATCTACAGGCTATTCAAGATGCAGAAGCAAATGCTGAACGAATTTTATTGACTAATCAATTAGCAAAAGACTATATGGTTATTCCAGGACGAGGTGTGGTACGTTTACCAACAACACATATGCCAACACCAACTCGTGATCAAACATTTAATGGTCTACTTGATTATTATGAAAATGAAAGAGGTTATGGTCACGCAGAAGCTATTAATGCAGCAAAGTTTGCTATGGCTAATCAATCAGGTTATAACTATGGAGGACCTGATTTACAGTATAGCGCTCAAGGAGGTTTAGTTTTAGGCAGTAATGTATTTCCATTCATGTTTTACTAAACTTAATGAGTTTATTAAACTTATTAAATTTTAATATATTTATACTATATAATTATAAATTATGTCTACTTATTTAAAAGGTGATTATGTGGCTCAGTTGCAGCCTTTTCAACCAGATTTAAATCTGTACTCTACTGTATTGCAAACTAAGCAGACACAGTACGATACTGCATGGAAATCTTTAAATAATATTTATAGTCAATACTTCTATTCAGATTTATCAAGAGAAAGTAATATTGAAAGGAAAGAAGAGGTTATAAAAAATATTACATTTAATCTGCAAAGAATATCAGGTCTAGACTTATCACTAGACCAAAATGTTAGTCAAGCGATGCAAGTATTCAAGCCTTTCTATGAAGATCAATATATGATGAAGGACATGGCTTGGACTAAAAACTTTAACAACCAAAAAGGAAAAGCAGAGCGCTTTAAAATGTCTAAGGATGAGAAAGAAAGAGATATGTATTGGGACGGGGGTGTTAGAGCTATGGACTATCTACGTAAAGAATTTCAAGATGCTTCAGATGATGAGTCTTTAAATTTTGGTAATGCTCAATATACACCATATGTTAATGTAATTAAAGAAGCTCAAAAAATTGCAAAAGAAGCAGGGCTATCTATGGAGACCCCGACTATGAGTCCTGATGGTAGATACTGGGTGTATACTAAAAATGGTGAGCAGTTGATGGAGCCTCTTAATGCTCTATTTGAAGCACACTTTGGTAATGATCCTGCTGTTCAAGCTGTATATAAAACACAAGCATATTTAGATAGAAAAGATTACGCTTATGGCAATGCTGCACAGTTTAATGGAGATGTTAATGCTGCAGAAATGAGTTACCTTCAAAATGCATATGGTGTATTAGCTCAAGAAAATATTCAAAGGTATAATCAACTTGCTCAAGATGATGTAGTTTACACTAATAAAATTGCTGACATAGAAAAGCAAATTTCTAACGGAAACAAGTCTCCAGAATTACAACAAGCACTTGCTCAGTTAAAGCAAGGGCAAGGAGTAAATGCTGCAATCTTAAAAAGATATGAAAATATCAAATCAGAAATAGAAGGAAACTCTACACCGAATACTACAGGTTCTGCAAATAACCCTTATGGAGATATTGAATCTTTAAGATGGAAAGTAGATAATGGTATGGCTGCAAAGCTAATGCAAAAAGATTTAGGTGAAGCTGCACAAATATATGCTTTCAGAGATATGAAAGTAAGACTTGAGGAAGATCAGTTTGCACTTAATACACAGAAGCATCAGTTTGCTATGCAAGAGGGAGCTCTTAGAAATAAAGGTCTTGAAAGAGCTGCTCAAATAAGAGCTAACGCTACAAAAGAAGCACAGATATCTAAGTACTTAGTTGAAACTGCAGGTACTCACGACTATGACTTAGAAAGATATCAATTAGATGAAGATGGAAGACCTGTGATTGATCCAATAACGGGACAACCTATACCAAACCCTAATTTTATGGGGGTTATTGAAAAAGAAGGGTTCCATAATATTATTAGTGAAGTGAATCCTAATGGTAGTACAGATAGAACTAATTTAAAAGTGGTAGCTACAGATTATGCAAAACAAATAACAGATACCGAACTTTTGCCACATCTTAGAAATGTTACAAGCATGCTTGCTGATTTAAAAGATGCTAAACAAATAACAAATGCTCAAATAAAAGAAATGTTGGGAGGTTATAGCTTAGATGAGTTTACTTCAAAAATTAATAGTGGTGAGGCATATAACTTTTTAAAACATAAATTAGGGCGAACAAAACTTAGTAAAATTAATAACAATGTAAACTCTTATCTTTATACTAACAAGTCTTTGTCTGCAATGAAGGATTTAAAGAGTGAGTCATTAACTAAGTTTGCACAATATCAAGACAATTTTAAACTTTATCTAGAGGCTGATAGTAGAATAGATGAGTGGAAAAAAGAAAGTTCTAAAGTTGTTAAAGATAGACTATCTCAGCAAGGTTACGAACATGTTAATTCTCTTTACAATAATGGAGTATTAAGATCATTTGAACAGTTTGAAAAAGATATGATGGAAAAGGGTTATAAACCAGAAGTTATTAAGAGAGATACTCAAATTACTGTAGATGGTAAAAGAATGACGGTCACTAATCAAAATTATGATAAAATAATTGAAATAGTAGGTAACTCTAAACTTAAATCTAGAGGTGTTTATAGTGGTGCCAATATAGCAAGAAAAGCTATGGCTACACCCGAAATTTATAGAGAACATAGTACTGAAGATGAATTTCTTAAAGCTAACAAGTTGCAAAAAGATGCATTGTATGTACAAGATATATCTGGTAAATTTATAAAAGTACAAAAAGATGATTTTAGCAAAGCGGCAAAAAAATTAGGAGAGCAGTATCTGTTTAGTCAACATGGATACAACGTACCTAGAACAGGTGAAAATACTCTCAGAAATACTTATGATGAAATGGTTAAAGCTGCTGCTAAAGCATATACTAATGATGTTAGTACACCACCTCCAGGATTATCAGGTTTTGGATCAGGGATTCACAGTGAAAGACAACGTATAGGCGTTTCACCAAAAGGCAATGAAAATTTACAAGGTAAGAAATACTTTAGAGAATTTGGTAGAGATATCTATGCTATGGACTTTGGTGATGTAGATAGAAACTATATTTCTTTTTCTGGAGCAGGTCCTTCTGCTAAAGATAAAATTAAAGAAGGTTTAGAAGAAGGTACATATGATGCTCAAAAAAGAGGTGAGTTATTAAGATCAATACTTATGGATTTTGATAGAAGAGATATGTCTAATTTCCAACTTGGTTCAGCAAGAACAGCATTTGGTAATGCAACTAAAGGGGCTATGACTATATATTTAACAAAAGAAGATTTAGATAAATATGTAGAAAAGAAAGATAAAGACGACAATATTACTTCTACAGGTTATCTTACACAAGAAGAAGCACAAGACGCACTTGTAAACGGGATTACAGTAATATCTGATCATAAGTCATTTAAGAATGGGTTATTTGAAGCATCTGGTATGGATCCTTTACAAGCTGTAGTAGATTACGAATCTAGAAAAAATAGAGCTTATACCTGGACAGATCCTTTTGATTCAAGAAATACCTTCTCTATTAAAAGAGATAACTATGGACTTGGTGAATATAGAATAAATTCAGAAGTATATATGCTAAATCCTGTAGACGGTACACCACAAACATTACAGCAAAGTGAAACGCATTCTAGCGGTAATAATCTATTAACTTTTAGAAATGGTATGATAGATTATGTATCACAAATTAGACAGCAAAATGCTGAAATACTAAATCGATATGGCAGATAACAATCCTATAAATCCATTAGATCCTCTAGGACCAGAGTTTGGTGGAATAAATAGACCTGTATTAGATACTAAAGGGTATTCTCCTTTTGAAGGTAAGAATTTATCAGACCCTGTTGTAAAGTTTCCAAATTACTTTTCTATATATCCTAATACTAAAGATTTTGATAGACCTGATTCTGTAATCAGAAGTTCAGTAAAAGCACCACCTAATGTAGAAAAAGGTTATATAACACCTGAAGCTTTTAGACAAAAAGTAAAAGTTTTAGCAGCAGAGTCTACTGATCGCAATCAGTATGCAAAAGCTTATGCTTATGATGCGAGTCCAAGTGGAAATGCGTTTTATAAAAGGTATGCCGCATATGGTAACGAAACACTAGATAAAATAGGGTTCCACCCTTTTAGAGATAATGAAGCTGTGTTTAATTCACAAACATCATTAGGTCAAGATTTTTCAAGAATGATGACTCATTCTTTTTGGCCTTTGTTTAGTAGAGGATTTGTCTCTGGTCCAAAGAGTTTAGCTAAAATGCTTCAGGGAGATTTTAGTTCATCTGATTTAGAAGATGCAGAAATTTATGCAGAAGCTGCTGCTATAGGACAATCTTCTAAAAAAGGTATTGGAGCTTTTGTGAATAACACAGCAATGAACTTTGCATATACCGCTGGTATTATAAGCGAAGCTGTATTAGAAGAAGTTGCTGGTTTTCTTTTAGCAGCACCTACGGGAGGAGCAAGTTTATTTGCAACTACAGCAAATGCAGGTAAAAATATATTCAGAGGTGTTAAAGGTTTAGATGCAGCGGTTGATGGTATGAAGGCTGTTAATAATACTTTAAATGGTTTAAATGATATTAATAAAGCAAGAAGTTTTTGGCAGAATGCTGCTAAACTTCCTGGTGCTTTTTTAGATACCAAATTAGGAAAATTTGTCAACCCTTTAGAAAATACAAGAGATGCTTATAAAGCACTTAAAAATGTAGACAATATAGAAGGTCTTGCTCGATTAACTCATGCTTCATATAAAACAGCGGGTGGTTTTTATAGAGATGTAAGAAACATTAATATGGCTTTAGCTGAAGCTAGACTTGAAGCAGGATTTGTAGAGAATGAAGTATACGATAAATTATATAATAATTTTTATCATAAAACAGGTGTTGCACCAAGTGACGATGAACAAAAGTCTATGATGCAACAATCTAAAGAAGCTTCTTACGAAACACTTAAATGGAACGCAGCTCTAATTTTTGGCTCAAACAAAATTGTTTTTCCAAATATCATGGGACCTAAAATGGGTAAAACTTTTTTGAAATCTAAAATAGATGATATAGTAGATCTCAAAGAAGGTAAAATAATATTTAAGGAAGCAAAAAAAGAAGCTGGTAAAAATATTACTAAGGGTGAATTTAAATATGTAAAGAAACTTTCACTTGAGAATTTAAAATCCGCACCTTTAAAAAAGACTTTAACATTAGGGGCTGGTTATTTAAAGGCTAATATAACAGAAGGTCTTCAAGAGAATGCTCAGGAAATAATTGCAAATGCTCATCAAAATTATTATATAGATACTTTTTATGATAAAGCTGCCTCAACGCACTTGTATAATAAAGCTTTATCTGATTATGCATTAGAAGAATTTGGTAATCAGTTTACTACACAAGGATTAGAAACTTTTATGTCTGGTTTCTTAATGGGTACATTTGCCGCACCATTAAATGCTGCGCTACCTGCTATGAACATTGGTTATAACCGAATTTTTAATGCCGCAGAATATAATAAGTATAAAGAACAAAGACAAACTTATGGAGAGAACTTGTCAAAAAAACTCCAAACTTTATATGATAATCCAAAAGAGTTTTTTGATTCAAGACTTTTCAACTATGCATCTCAGAATGGTATTGCTGATGTAAGACAAGAAGGTTCTACAAAAGAAATCCATGATGCTATGGAAGAAGCACTTGTTAATCAAGTATATACAGCATTGGATACAAATACTTTAAATTACTTTACTGATCATATTTCTTCAATGAAGAATGCTACTCAAGAAGAATTTGAAGAAGCTCTTGGTTTAGAAAAAGGTACAGGTGCAAAGTATCAAAGTCAAATTGATAATATTTTAGGGAAAGCTAAAGAAATTGAAAAAACATATAAAGAAGCAAACGAGCGTTTTCCAGAACCAGTTGATTTATCTAAACTACAAGAAGGTACACCTGAGTATATAAAAGGGGCTTTATTAAATCAAGCTTGGAACGAGTCTAAGAAAAGTTATATATTCATGAACCAGGCTTTTAAAGATACTGGTGCAAGAATGACTTCTATTATGGAAACCATACTTAAGGAGCCAACTCTAAACGATATGAGTCTTACAGATGTGCAGGTCATATTTGATGAGGGAAGATTAAATAATGAAATTGGGTTATTAAAAAATGAGATTACAAATCTTGAAACTTTAACAGATCCTGCTTCTAAAAAAGATTTACAATTTAAAAAAGATAAAGTTGCTGCTTTAGAAGCTTTCCAAACAGTATTTGAAAAAAGAGAAAAGTATAAAAACAAAGATAAGTACGTTGCTCAAGCAAGAGCTGTTTTAGCAAAAATGACTGAAGTAGATTCTGAAAGTGTTAGTGATGAGGATCTACAAAACTTTTTAGATGAAGAATTAGGTGTTACTTCAGAAGAGAATGATATTGCTTTTGATAGTCTTTTAGAAACTGCGTTTAAAGATTACATGAAAGTTCTTGGAAAGAATACTAATTCTCACATCTTTACAGCAGATATGGATAGCGCTTTTGATAAACTTAAAGATTATTATACTTTAGGTAGAGAAGCACGAATTCTAGCTGATCATATTAATACATTACATAATCCAAAAGGATTCTTAGATCTTGTTGATAAGAATAATACTTGGATGTCTGAGATGTACTACAATAGAAAAGATTACTTTGATAATGTTGTTAAATCTGTTTTAGAAGCAAAGGAAGGAAATGATTTATTAAATGCATTAGCAAATGTAAATATTTTTGTAAGCTTGGATGATTTTGAAAAGTTTCTTAAAACAGGTGAAGTACCAGCAGAGTTTTTTGATAATACCAACAAACAAGTTATTACTAGAAATAATCCAAAATATCAAAAATTAGTTGATGTGTTTATGATGTTGGCTGATCTAAAGTCTAGTGAATCCACACCTACTTATTCTGAAGAACTTCAAGCAGAGCTCGACAAGCTCGATAAACAAATGCAAGATGAAATAGATGCTTTAGATAAAGTTGAAGATAGAGTAAACAAAGAAACTTTTGAAGCTACTAAAAAGAAAGATCTTTTAATTAAAGATGTTATTGATAAACTTGATGTTGGTCAATATGCAGAATTAGAATTTCAAGACGGGAACACAATTATATATTATAAATCTGAAGAAGGGTTAAGATATGATAATGAAAGTGGTGAATTAGTAGATGTAAAGAAAGATAAATCTAGGTATAAAAAGGGTGTAGTCTTTTCTTTTGAAATGGTTCCTGATCCAATTAAGGTTGCTCAAATTGAAGAGAAGTATGCAAAACTAAGAGAAGAAGTAGTAAATAGATATAATAAAAAACAAGCTGATGCAAATGCTTCTAAAGGATTTGAAGCTGTCACAATAGATACTGACATCGAAACTATACGAGATCAACATCCAGAGTTATACCAGGAATTGCACACCCTATTCCAAAAAGAGTTGGATACAATGCCTATAGATACTATGGAAGAAGAAGAGGTTTTTGAGTTATTCAGAGACTTTGTAAAATATAATAGTGAAGCTAGAATTGCAGTTGATGAGTATAATAGAAAAAAAGCTGTTGAAGCTTCTCTACTTACTATTCCTAAAGAAAATGAATTTACTCTTACTTTTGAAGATGGGAAGAAATTTGAAACAAAAGACTTCACCACTATTTCTGATCTAAGAAAGGTTATCACAATTCTTAATGATAAGATTAAAGCTAACGATGCTATAATTAAAACATCTAAGAAAAAAAATGAAATAAGTAAGAAAGAAGAGTGGAATAACTATTATAAAGCAGCTATTGCAAAACTTGAAAGATTGATTGTATCAAGAAATGGAGAAAAGCTGGGTGAGAAAGTAAAAGATGTTATTAGAAGTTTACAACCTATATTCAGTGCTCAAAAGTTAATTGAAAAAGTTGAAGGTGTAGGGTATAAAGTAAACGGTAAATTACTCCCTAATCGTGTTACAGGTATTGCAGAAAAAATTGCTGGAGGACAATATGCATATGCACACACAGATAAAATAAGATCTGCTTATTGGCTAGCTGTAGAAAAGATTATTAAGGATAAAGGTTTAAATGTTGATAATGCAAATTATAAACCTAGTGTAGAATTTTTATCTCAGCTTATCACTAGCTTAAAAGATATAACGCAACCTTTAAATAAACAAGGTGGTTTTAATAGTAAGCTTTATGAAAAATTGTTGGAAGATTCTTCAAATTGGTTAAATGAAAATCCTGAAGCTACTGCAGAAAACTTACTTGAATTTATTGTAGAGTTTGCTACTGTAAACGCGTATGATACATCAAGTACTGCAGGTACAGAAATTGATATTTTAATACGTGACTATCTAAGTAATAAGCCAATTAGTTTTGATGAAAATATAATGTCAAGAGAAGCTTATGATAATTTATTTAGTGAAGAAATAGATCCTCAGACCAAAAAGCCTTATGGTTTTATTGCGGCTCTTAGACAACGTGTTGATGCAGGAGAATTATATATTATATCTCAAGGATTAAAAGTTTATGATGAGGAATTAGGTATTGCTGGAGAAATTGACCTTTTAGTAACAGATGGCACAAGTATCTTCTTAGTAGATATGAAAACCGGGGATCAGCAAAAATGGGAAAACTTTAATAAAGATAACAAACAATACGGTAAGAAAACACAATATACAGCACAGCAGCTTTTATACTCTAATCTTATCTATAGAATGTCAGGAGTAGATATAACAAAAATTGCATTGTTACCTATTGAAGTAAACATTAATCCTGAGACAGGAGTTATTTTAACAGCAAATAAACCAAAAGGGCAATCAAACATTACTTTAGAGTTAAAGCCTAGCGAGGAGTTAATTGAAAAAGTAAACACGATTGTTCCTAAGACTTATACTCAAGAGATATCTCCTGGAATAAGAGTGGGTGTACAACATTCCACAAATGCTATAGCAAAACTAAAAGCTCTAGGATTTACGCAAGATATGATTGATGTAATGAGTGATGCTGATTTTGCAAAGGCTCTTACATTTACTTCTAAAGAAGATGCTGCAAAACTTTTAATCAAGTACCAAGTTGAATCTACGGACAGTGTAAAAGGTACGGGTAAGATGAATTACAAGAACTTAAGAAGTTTAGAAAAAAGAATTGATCTACTTAATAAAAGAAGACGATTAGTAGAGGAGTCTTCAGAGGAATTAAAAAGCGCGCTTAATATTTTAGAAGAAGCGAAGAATTCAAATATTGAAATGTCTGAGGCTGTTGTTGAAGGACTTTTAGCTCAGATAGAAAATCTTCAAAGTTTAGTTAAGTCTTCTTCAAAAGCAAAAACAAAAAAAGGTAAGTCTACATTAGCTAGAATTGAAGAACTTAAAGC
>Ga0099848_1000058_pt1 | contig 39984 bp, 46 predicted proteins | sample CB_VirMetaG_3_FD_78179 | JGI IMG/M metagenome (GOLD analysis project Ga0099848, IMG submission 78179) | Freshwater to marine saline gradient viral communities from Chesapeake Bay - CB_1508_1S Viral MetaG | ecosystem: Environmental > Aquatic > Marine > Coastal | place: USA: Chesapeake Bay...
ATATCTTTTAGAGATACCTTTATGTATTACTTCACCGTCTTCGTCTTTGTCGTTAGATTTTTCTTCTACTTTAGACTCGATAGTTAGTAAACCGTTTTCTACGTTAACATTAATATCTTTTTTATTGAAACCTGCAAGAGCGACTTCAATGTCGTACTTGTTAGTGCCAGTCTTTACGATATTATATGGTGGGTAGTTGACCACAGGTGTTCTGAAAATATCATCATCAAACATTGACTCAAAATGGTCAAAGATTGAATCAAATCCTACAGACACAGGTCTTAATTGATTAAAAATAGAAAGTGCTTTATTTGTCATATTTACTCCTTTGTTAAGCAAGTTTATTTTTTGACAACCCATTATTGGCGTTGTCTTATTAATTTATATAAGTACAATTTTTCAAATTACAATATTGACAAGTTGTCGCATATATAAAATGGCAATTTTTCTTTTTGGAGTTTAAAATTGCCAAAACATTAACTCGCAACTTTAGTTTGTTTATTTTAAGTGGTGCGAAACTAACCGCAACTGGTAAAACAATCCACTATTTGAGTTAAGGCTACCGCTCTCAAATTCTATAAAAAAACGGTACTTTTTTTTATCACGCAGTAAAAGTACCAAACATCAGCGACATCTAATGACTTTTGCTACAGATAGCAAGGTTGTCATTAACCTAACGCCACTTACGAGACTTACGGACTGCTCGCAAGTTATAATTATTTATCTCTTTTTTGGAGTTGGAACTATACCTAATTCCATTTCTCTCTTTTGGCGTTCTTTGAAAACACGTTTCATATTACGTTTTTTTGCCTCTCGTTTTTTCTCCGATGGCTTCATATAATACTGACGTTCTCTCAATTCATTTAAAAGACCTTCTTTTAAAACCTTCTTCTTTAATATCCTCATTGCTTTGATGATATTTCCGTTTCTTACTTCAACAGTAATTGCCAATTTAATTTACCTCCTTTACAGTAAATGTATATGTAAAAAGGAAAGGCGAGTTAGACTCGCCTCTCCGAGGACATATACTATGGATGAATTTAGATAGTGTTATCACTATCCTCCTCATCATCATTGGAATCTTTTTCAACTTCATCTAATAATTGATTACTTTGGTCATTTTGTTGTTTGATTATATCATCAACACTAACACCAGAGTCAACTTTAGTGTACAACTCTTTAAATGATGTTTTAGTATCATCATCAAATCTATTAGTACACATTTCAATTGCTTTCATCTTATTATTAAAGATTGAATATGCTTGAACTATATGAACAAGTCTTCTGGTTGAAATAATCTCATCAACGCCACCATCAAAGTAAGTTTTTCTGATTACATCTGCCCAAGTAGTTAAATTAGTACAGAATTTTTTATCAGACTTACCTGTCGCTTGAAGTGTTGAGTTTAAGATTTTTTCTTCAATCTTAACACTAGGATATTTTTGTTCAAACGTTACTGGAAATCTTTCTAGGAACGCCTCGTTCAATACATTAGTACCGATAAACTTACCGTCATCACTACCTTGCCCTTTAGTATTAGCAGTAGCGATCACATTAAAACCATCTTTAGGTTTAACGAATTTGTTAATCTTTTTAACAAAGACACCAGAACCTTCAAGGATTGGTTGTAAACACATAATCTTATTACTTGCTAAGTCAATCTCATCAAGTAAAAGAAGAGCACCTCTTTCCATTGCTTCAATTACTGGACCATTCTGCCATACAGTTTGTCCGTCTTTAAGTCTATAACCACCTAACAGATCGTCCTCATCTGTCTCAATAGTGATATTGACTCTGATTAATTCTTTTTTTGCTTCAGCACACGCTTGAGTAACTGACATTGTTTTACCGTTACCAGAAAGACCTGTGATGAATATTGGATAAAATTTATTAGATTTAATAATAGATTTTAAATCTGTATAATTACCAAATGGTACAAACACCTTATCTTTTTTTGGAACTATATCACCAGTTAAAGACGATACGATATATGCCGCCTCTTTTTTGATTTCATTTACAACTGGTTCAGATTTTTCAGATTTAGTAACAACAGATTTTTTTGAAATCTTAACGTCACCGTCAAGTGGCAATTTGTATTTACCATTACCTGATCTATATGCTTGATCTTTTACTAACCAACTAGGTGCATATTTCATACCCATTTTGTTGGCAACTTTTACTAACTCATTTCTAGTTAGTACATCTTTGTTAAAAGTCTCGTATGCAACTTTAACAAATTCATTTTGTTTCACATTTAACATAGTATATTTGTCCTTTCTTATTTTAGTATATAATATATGGTACCATATTTTGGTTCAAATGTCAAGCGTATAAAAAGCATTGATTTTACTTGTTTTTTTGACATTATTATGCAACCTCAGCGATAAAATTGTTTAAAAGTACTCTGGAAGTGATTCTTCCTTTCATTGTTTTACTAAACAACTGTTTCATTCTAGCAGTTTTCATTTCAGTATTAATACTAGATAAATCAGTATTCTCAACTCTCATTGACTTAGCATTAACAAAGAAATACTTGTCATAACCATATTTTTTTACGTTAACAAATTTTTCTTTACTAAAAGATAATCTTTTTTTCTTCATAAATTCTTGTTTTTCATAATAACCAATACCTTTTGGCATATCATCTTCTAAATATCTTTCTATATCCCATCTGTTTATTCTAGCAATTAAATAGAAACCAACAACTGTAATATTGTGTTTTTGTTTTATAATATCTAAAAGTAAACCAGTAACTCTTTCATTAGACCAGTAAATGTTTTTCTTATCAAAAGAAGTATATCTTTTTTTACCGTCTTTAATTATTACTTGTTCGCCGTATTCTTTACCTGCTTTTTGAGTTAACTTCTCGCCATCAAAGTTAGCAGTATAAGAAAAACCACTATTAGCGCCACCATCTGTTAAAGTAATAAGTGTTAACTTCTCAACTTTGTATTTTGATTGCCATAATGGAATTAATTGATTTATACAAACTAACGCCTCATTTAAAGGTGTTGAACCTAGTCTAAACAGATTAGGAATACCAATCATATCATAATAATCTCCATTAATTGAATAACTTGAATAGTTAGCATTGTAATAGATACCCATTTGATACAAGTACAATAAAGACTCATCTAATTCTTTTTTAGTACTCTTATGTGAAGCAAAGTTAATCATAGCAAATTGATCCATAATTGCGTCACCGTGTTTATAATTTGCTTGATCTTTAGTTAAAATGCCATTCTCATCATAACCACCATCATAACGAGATTTCTTTTCAAAATATTCTGAACTAAAACCATATAACTCAAAAGGAATATTGACTTGTTTACAAAACATAATTAAGTTAATAGTCTGCTCGATAGTTTTATATAAATGATTATGCATTGAACCTGACCAATCAAGTAACATTATCATACCGTGATTTTTTGCATTTGGTAATATAGTTAATCTTTTAAATATATCATCACTAAATTTATAGTTTTTTAATTTAAGAGGATCAATAATACCTGTTTTATCGGTAGTTGCTCTTTTATAAGCAGTTGCCGCTTTCTTCATTTCAAATTCTTTTACAAGATATTGTACCGTTTTTTTATTATCATTTTTAAACTGATTAAATTTATTTTTTAGTTTTGATAAACTAGATGAATAATCAGACATTGATTTAATGTGTTTTCTAAAATCGGATAAAAATGTTTTATTAGACACAAGTACGTTATCTAATTTTAGTTTTGGTAAACTAACATAATTATATTTTGTTTTAGTATCAACTAATTGTTCTCTTTTACCTTCAAACGAACCATTAGTTAAAGAAGTAATTGAAATATCATCACCACCAGCACCATAAGCACTATCACTAGAGTTTTTACCAGACTCATCTTTTTCTTTATCATCAACTTTAGAAGTATTACCATCTGTTGAATTGTCTGTATCGTTTATTTCTTCACCTGACATCTTGTTAGAGTCTTGTGATTCGTCACCATTTGATTTTGAATCTTCTTTATTTGAGTCTTGTTTATCACCTTCATCCTGACCAGGTTGTGATTTATAAAGTTTTGCGTAAATATGATTATCAAAATCAGGTAACTTTTTAAGTTTTTCAATTTGTTTTTTCTGCCAATCTAACATTTCTTTGGCAAGTTTCATAACATCATCAAAAGTTTTTAGATCATCAACCTTTTTCAACCAATTCTTATCAGTAGTATTGAAGTTTAAAGGTAATCTATTTAATGACTTTGATCTCAAATTAATTTTATCAATTAACATTAGATCAGTATTAATATTAAGTTTTTTGATACTGAAAAAATCATTTTGATTTAGTACATCAAAACCATTTAAATAATTGTTTACAATACCTGGATATTTGTTTTGAATTAATTTATCAATTCTAGTGTCTTCTAATACATTTACATATGATCTTAATTCTTTATCATCACCAATCTCTTTCCAACTTTCTGCTGGTGTAAATAAAGCGTGAGCACATTCGTGTGCTATTAACATATCGTAAACGTCTTTATTTTTTACTTTGAAATTTGGTAGGGTTAGTACTCTATTAACTACATCAAAAGAAGCAGTTTTAACATTGTTATGTTGTATATCAATATTTTCTGTTGCGATTAGTTTTGCTAGTTGACTTTTTGCGTCAAAATTTATCATAGTATTTGTCATAATTTATACTATAAGGTACCATAAAATGGGTCAAATGTCAAGCACTAAAAAAAGCATTGATTTTACTTGCTTTTTATTTTAAATGTTCTTGTTTTGTTCTAGTTTTTATTTTCTGAATATGAAAACTGGTTCAAATTTTAATGATGATTCTTGTGATGATAGTAATAATTTAAAGGTATCTATATGTTCAAAACCTTCACTTTTTGCAATTTCAACTGTATCGTTTTCAAACGTTTTATGAGACTTAATATTGGCAACGTTTAATGCCATAATCTTACCTGGTTTTAAACCGTGTTTAACGTTTTGTATTGTCTTTCTTAGAAACCCATTATTCCAATCTTCGTTAGTACTAAACTGTTTAAATGATTGTCCTTCATCATCTGAATATTGTTCCCAATTAAAATAAGGTGGACTTGTAAACGCAAAGTCTATACTTTCTTTTTCAGGTACAAAAACTTCACTTCCTAATTGATGTAATTGATACATTCTATCTTTTCTACCAAAGTTATTTTTTATTTCAGTTAAACCTTTAAATGTTGGAGTTGCTGGGTCTGTACCTATGTAATTTACATCTGATATAATTGCACCTAATATTCTACCACCATAACCCATAGACATATCTTGGATAGTATCTCCTGGTTTAGCAAAGTGTTGATATAAACAAGCGGCAGCAGTAGGTCTAAAATTAGATACGCATTGTGTACCTGTATATCTTCTCAATAAAGACCTCATAGTACTTTCTGATTTATGTTTTGCTTCTGGAGATGTTTCTGTTATTTCTCCATATAAATTTGTTGAAATAGGTGCTAATTGATCTACGGATTGTTTTACAAAAAAACTACCTGTTAATAATTTCTTAATACCTTTTTTAAAATGTTCTTCGTTTTGATATATCTCCATTGGAGTTTTCATTTTACCACAACGAATACCAAAACTATGTGGCATATATGACCAAGCAAGTGATAGACCAAGTTGATTAGGTTTAATATGTTTTGTTTTTAAATCAAGTAAATTTTTTATATCAGTTTTTTGTAATTCTCTAAACTTACTTTCTCTCCATACCTTATCAGTATTGTAATAAGGAAATCCTCTTTGTTTCCAATAATCATAAACTATATCAATTTGTTTACTTAATTGTTCATCACTAATATTTGTTTTCTTTTTTAATGAACCGTGTCTAGTAACTAATTCTTTATTTTCTCCTAAATCAAAGTTTAGTACAGCAGTTGATTTTTCATTAATTAATTTCATTTTCCTACATTCCAAAATAAGGCACCTGGTTTAGCATACTGTTTAATAAATGGCCACGCTTTAGCGTCATATGTTGGTGCTGACGGAAATGGTGGTGCTTCTTCTTTTTTAATTGGTTTATCAAACTTATAAGGTGATCTAAACATTTTTGCTCTACCTATTTCTCTATCTTTCATTTTGTGTCCTACTGAAACTACATATACAGGTAAGTCTGGAAATGCGTTTTGCAACCCACGTGAGAGTGTCCCACTTGACCCAACTGACCATATTTCAGTTATAGGTTTATTATACCATATTTTGATAGATTTTGCAAGTCTCTCAATATCCTCAATAACATATGGGTGTTCCAACCCTAATGGAAATATACATCTATGATTCGTGTCTTCTTCATAGTATTTTTTAGCACGACTCATTGTAACATTTAACATACCCATATTAACCCATTGTATATTAGCGCCATATTCTAATGCTTTCTTTTGATACTCGTGGAGATTGTTTAAATTTCTTTTTGCCATAAAGAAAGTTGATTTAGCGCCGTATTGTTTTGCTTGTAATGTTAGAGACATTTGAGCATATCCTGTTGCAGGACAACCACCAAATACAAATTCATTTACACCTTTAGAAACTTGTTCTCTAATATATCTGTCTATAAATCTTCTTTTACTTCCACCTTCTAATAAATCGTCTCTAACTACGTGTATACCGTCATATTCTTCTATTTGTATTTTAGGAAATTCATATTCTTTCATTTTATAATCTCTACTTCACTTTCAGTTTCTATTACGACACGAGCACCACAAGATAAAAGAGGTTTATCATTACCGCCATACATAATGCGACTTTCACCTTTAATCGCCACCTCGTGGCAGTAAGTATTTTTAGATCCTTGTTTAACTGTGATAACAGGTTTGTTTTCATTGTGTTTCTTATTACTCCTTATTACGTGTTGGTTTACGTGTATATAAGTTTTCTTTTTTTTCATTTTACCATTTTATCTAAATCTACACAATCAAAACTTGAATTAAAAGATATAATTGTTTTTCTTTTATCACTATGTATTAATGGCGATCTGTGATGTAAAAAAGCAGGAAACGTTATTAAGTCTCCTTCTCTTACATCAATATAAACAATATCATTTGTTGTTGTATTATAAATTTCAGTTTTCATTTCATATTCTGGCATTTCCAGATAATAAACATTTGTATAGTTTCCTGTTGGATGTACGTGCCAACTGTGATAGTCTGATTTGATATATTGTTGAAACCATCCATTATATATTTCCCATTTAGTGAATTTTAAAGTTTTCATTATATTATCATAGTATGGTGCAATCATACGATAAAACGCCGTTAAATAGTCTCTATGCCTGTCTGAAGGTACGTTCCAATCAGTTTTAGTGATTGTTTGATCGTCTCTAGTATATTGATTATCTGGCATTTCATCAATCAGTTTTAACAAATTATGTTTGTTTGATTGATGTTCTTTTATCTGATTTACGTATAGACTTGTCTCAAAGTTTGTTATTTTCATTTTGTTCAAATCTTTCTATCCAAACATTTCCAGAATATGTAACTCTTTTTTCAGTCTTATTATTGTTTGGAGTTACCATATGTTTTATAAATGAAGGCCATATTAATAATTTATTAGGTTTAGGTTGTGGTGATATTTCTTGTATTAACATATCCTTTTCTTCAAAATTGTACATTAAGTCTTTTGCTGGATGAAAGAAAACTATATTACCGCAATCTTTTGGTATATCTTTAAATATTGTAAATGAAAAATGAGAGTGTGCGTGTAAATGTACTTCTTGTTGATCTCTATATCCGTATTCATTTCTCCAACATTCCTGTAATCTCAATCTATGCGGTACTCTAATTACTGTATTTGTATAGTTAGATATTTCTTTTAATAATTTTTCAGCACTTGTCTTATCTAAAGTATTAACAACATTAAAAGATGAAGGAGTTTCTGATCTCCATTTAGTATCTAACTTATAATCTAATGATATATCTTCAGCATTAAAATCGCCATAATAAAATGGCACACCAAACATTTCTGTTGTTGTCATTATAACATACCTCTAACTGAATCATTTGCTACCACATCTATTACTAAATGAGTTCTTTCTGTATCTCCATTATTAATTGCTGTATGTGGTTTTCTAATATCCAAATACCAAACTGATCCTTCTTTCATATTTACTATTGTTTTCTCGCCTTCTGGAGACCAACTAGTAAACTCTACTTTATCATTTGTTTTTATAGGTACGTGTATTCTCATAAGTTTACCATTAATTATACCAACATCTGGATCGACTTGATCTGTATGTCTTTCAAGTTCGCCTCCTCCAGGTTTTAATTTCATAAATCTAACTCTATGTATTTCAGTTTTAAACTTTGAAAGTATCTCTTCAACTTCTGGAAACTTTGATCTCATTGAAGTATCTCTCATTTCAAAATGTTCATCTTTGTGTTCTTCTTGCCACTTCTTATTCATTTCAATAGGTTTAGTTATAAAATTTGGACTGTCAGTATAACCTCTTAATGAAATAGCACTCCAAGACTTACCTTTATTATAATTTGAATAATGATTTGTAAATGTTAAATCTAAATCTTCAAGTCTTTCTTGTATCTTTTTAACTTGTTTAGAAAAATCTAAATTAAATTGTTTTAATGTATAAGTTTCATATTCAGGCACTTCTATAAAAGTTCTTTTAGACTCAAATAAATTTTCTTTTGCTTCTCTAAAATAAACACCTATAATATCAGCAAGTGAATTAAATCTAGTTCCTACTTTATAAAAGTTAGCACGTCTTAATACTTCTTTGTCTTCTTCATTTTCTTCGTGTGCATAAACCCAAACATCTTTACTTAAAAACTCATCCGTATCTCTTAATACCTCAACTAGTGTTTGTTTATCGTTTTCAGTTTTATATCCTAAATGTTCTATTACTATATCTCCAGGTTTCTTGTGTGCAAATGTTATACCTGGAAACATATTTAAAGGTCCTGGTCTTTTAACTTCTTTATAATGTAATAAAGTTTCACCTATTATCATTATTTCATCTTTACTAAAAGCATCAGCAATATTATTTTTTTTGAATTTAGATAATTCGTGTTGTGCAAAGTTATTATAACTAGAAAACATCTTTTCTATTTTCTTTAAATAATCTAATTCAATGCCTTTTTGCCACGGTTTCATTTTATCTCTTTCGTTTTTAGTTTAGCAAACTGTATTAATATAATTTTTTTATTACCAGATACTGTTGGCATATTAATTATGCTTTGATTATCTGTTAAAAATATCTTACCTTTTTTACATTCTATATCTTGTAAATTATCTTCCTCTTCAACGTTTACTATTATATCTGAAAGTGTATCATTAACGCAATATATTAATGTATATACATCATACGCCCATTCCAAGTTGAGTTGTTTCGTATTTGAATTGCAAATTGCTTTAGCGTAAATCATATTACTAATATCCAATTCAGTTTTAGAATCCACAATAGATACAATAGGTTTAACTATTATATCATAAAAAGAAGAATTAATCAAACCATTATGAAATAATATGTGTTCAAAATGATGTTGTTTATCTTTTTCTTTTAAAAACCAACTAAAATTCTCGTCTGATAAAGTCTCTTCTATTTCTTTTTGTATAATAGGTGGTATTATATTTTCGTAATATTCAATCATTATTTCTTTTTTAAATCAACTCTTGGATCAACAATAATGTTGCCTGATATTGATATCCTTTCTTCATCACTAGTATAAAATGGATATACATAGTGTTTTAGTTGTGCTGGAAAAAAGATAATCTTTTGCACTTCTGGTATATATTCTTTTGAAACTGGAGCATAATCATAATCTCCTGCTTGAAATGTTATCTTTCCTGCATTTGGTGAGTTACCTTTTTGATGTGGCAATTTTGCTTCGTCTTCCATTTTGTAAGGTACTTTTAAATAAGTTACAAACGAAAACATTCCAGTATGATTATGTAGAGGATTAAATTCATATTTTTTTTGAAAGTTTACCCATAGACTTTGTAATACCATAGGTCTGCTGCCACTATTATATTGACTTACACTATCAACTTCACTATTAAAAATTATTCTTTTTGTATTTACTAAAAAATCAATATAACCATCTGCTAAATCTAAAAGATATTTTGAAACAGGCATAAACTCGTTATTTTTAATCATAGAAGTCATTAGATCATATTCTTCAGCAATATTGCCTGCTAACTTATCTCTATAATCATTAAAACCATCACCTTTAACTTGATCTGTATATTTTTGTAATAAACTAAAAATATCTTCTGGCACTTTTCCTATCATTATAGCAGGTCCAAAAGGTAATTGTACTTCCATTTGTTGTTCCATAATTCTCCTTATTTCAAAATTAATCCAGATGTTATTTCGTCTGCACCTAAACTTTCTTTTGCAAATATATTAAAGTTATTTTCTGGCATTTTTCATCTTCTCTAATCTTTTAAATAATTTTTCTCTTTTCTTAGCAGCCATATCAAACTTTAACTTTGATATTCTATCGGTCATAATAACGCCTTGCATATGATCGTATTCGTGTAGAAAACATCTAGCAGTTAAACCTGATAATTCTTTCTCTACTTTATTACCATTTACATCTTCATACTCTACTTTACACGCTGCTGGTCTTTTAATTTTGACAAATAATAAAGGAAAGGTTAAACAACCTTCAACCATCATAACTTCCTGATCGCTAACAGCAGTTACTTTAGGATTAAAGATACTAAATCTTTCTCCATTAGCAAACTGAGCGTGACCGCCCATAACAAAAACTCTAAAAGGTAAACCGCATTGATTAGCAGATAAACCTATGCCTTTATAATGCAACATAGTTTCAAATAAGTTATCTGATAACTCTTGTCTAGTTTTTAGATTATGTTCTTTTAGTAACTCATCTGTAAATGGTGCTACTTGTGTTAAAACACGTGGGTCCGATGGTGGTATTAAATTATATATCATTATTTCTCCTAAATATAATTGAAGTTAATGTTAAGTCTTAACTTCTCATCTGTTTGTGTGCAACTCTTATGTTTTAATAAACCATCAAATATACACATTCTATTTGCAACAGATTCAACTTTAGTTCCGTCTTCAAACAACGTATAACCGTTATTAGTATTTATAGAATACAATCCAACGGTATGTTTGAAAGTATGATCTGTATGAAAGTTATGCTCTATTGTTTTTTCAGTACGAGTATAACAGTTTGCTTTAATTCTTAAAAGTTTTGTATATGATAAAGGTCCTAATAGTGGAATAATAATATCATCAAATCTATCACTACATATATTTTCCTCATCTACAAAGAAATGTTGAAATAGAAAATGTTGTCCTTCAGAATCATCTGTTACTCTATCTGTATAGAACCAAGGAAATCTATATATCATTCTATTATATACTTCCGTATATATCTCCTTTGGTAAAAAATTATCTATTATCTTCATATTTGTTTTGTGAAATTTCTATCTTTTTCAAATTTAATTATATTTGTAAATTTATCAAATAATATATCTCCTTTGTGTGATATAATAAAAACATTTTCTTTTGGTAAAGATTTTATTAGTTTAAAAAAGAAATCAGTACCTTGCATATCTAAACTACTATCAAATATTTCATCTAGTATTAATAAGTTTGTATTTGTACTATTTTTCATTTTAGCAATCTGTCTCCAAGTAAACAGTAACGCTAAATCTATTCTCATCTTTTCACCTTCACTAAAGTTTTCGTAACTAAAGTCTTCTCTACCTCTACTTTTTATAGTTTCTTTAAACTGTTCATCTAAATGAAACGATATAAAAAAATCCATTGCTTGTAAATACTTGTTGATTAATTGATTCATAGGGTCTAAGTATTTTTTAATTATTTTTGCTTTAATACCTTCATCATTTAGTAATCCTCTTGCTGTATCAATATATTCTTTTAAACTACTTTCTTTTTGTAACTTTTCTTTTGCTTCTGCTAATAATACTTTAATTTGTTCTAATTCTGCTTCTAGTTTTATAACATCATCTTTATTATTTGTAATACTTTCTAATTTAGAATTAAGATTATGTATTTGATTTTCTAATGATGATATGGAAGAAGTATTTTTTGCAATTGCTATATCGTAAGTTCTTGCTTTTTCTTCTATTGTGTGTATTGAATTTAATCTATTTTCATTTATTACAACTTCATCTATTAATTTTTTTAAACCTGATTCAACATTTGTTATTGTTTCTTTTTTATGTTTAATCATATGACTTTTATAATCTTCTTCTATACTTTGTTTACATACAGGACAATCATCATTTTCATTAAAGAAGTCTAAATCTTTTTTAAGTTTCATAGCATTGTTCTCAACTTTTGCTTCTAAAGATTCTAACTTTTTTATTTTATTAATAATATCTTTTTTATCTTCTATTGTTGAATTTAAAAAATCCACTTCTTGTCTTTGTCTTATTACTGTTTCTGTATATTTTTTTAGTTCTATCTGTGCTTCTTCTAAGTCTTTTCGCAATTCATTTGTTTGTAAAGTACTTTGATCTTTTGCTTTATTAAAGTAATCTAATTTTATGTTATATTTTTCATCTAATAGTTTTACATTGTGTTCCATTTCAATTAATTCTTTTGATAGATCACCTTGTCTAGTTCTTAGTATTATATCCATTAAACTGAAAACTCTTATATCTAATATCTCTTCAACAACTTCTCTTCTATATCTAGCACCTAATTTCATAAAAGGTTCATAAGAAGAAGAACCAAGTATAACAACTTGTATAAATGATCTGTAATTAAGTTTCATTATATTGTTTTCTAATACTTTTTGATAATCTGTTGTTGTAGCATCCTGATTTAACAGTTCACCGTTTTCAAATATCTCAAATAAATTAGGTTTTATTCCTCTTCTAATTAAATATTCTTTTGTGCCTATTTTAAACTCTACTTCTATAAGACAATCTTTGTCATTAATAGAGTTAACTAATTGATCTTTTTTAAGTTTTCTAAATGGTCTATTAAATAGAGAAAAACACAATGCGTCAAGTAAAGTTGATTTACCTGCACCATTATTACCTACAATTAATGTTAAAGGAGACTTTAAAAAGTCAACTTCTATAAACTGATCGCCAGTTGATAGAAAGTTCTTCCATCTACATTTTTTAAAAAATATCATCTTTAGTTACAAAACCTTTAAAGTCATTTGTTCTTACGCATATGTCAAACGAAATGGATGCTCTTTCTTCATCTGTATTACTTGCTTCAACATAGTGTTCTAAGAAAGAAGGAAAAATTACTAATAAATTTTCTTCAACAGGAAATTTAAAAGTTGCGTGATAATTTGTTCCAAAATTTACTTGTGAATATCTAAAATGAAATTCGTTAGAAACAGCACCTTGACGTGGGTCTCTAAAACATATTCTTCCACACTTGTTTGGAACTTTAACATAATAAGTTCCAGAAAACTGATATTGATTTCCGTGGTTGTGTATTTCATTATAGTTACCTCTTGTGTTTATGTTAAACCACATTTGAGGTATTTGAATATCTTGTATTGTATCATAACCTGGTATTTGTTTTATTGTTCTAAAAAATTTTGTAATCTGTTCTATTAGAGGTTTAAATCCTACAACTTTATCCATATGTTGATGTGATTGATAACCACCAACGTTTGATCTGTTACGACCTATTTCTTTTACTTTTTCTTGTTGAATAACTGGCATTAAATTTAAGTCTTCAGTTTTTAAAGCATATACATTTGTTGGCCATAGTGGATGTATAACCATTCTATCTAATTCATATTTCATACTGTATCTCCTCCTGTTTCTCCTGCTTCATTATATAATGACTTCATAAAATTTTTTAACTTTTGTTTATCTAAAGGTGTATCTATTTGATCTATATAACCATTTAATAGTGTAACTGTATCTTCAGATATATCTACTACGTTATCACTTACGGAAGAAGTATCAAATTCTTTAAAGTCTTCTATAATATTTAATTCGTGTACTTTACTATTTTGATAAAACTTTTCAACATATGTTTCAAACATTTTTTTATCTGATTTATTAACCACAATAAGTTTGACTAAGTGATGATCGTATTCTGTTATATCTTTGTTTGTGTAATCTTCTTTTGTATCATCATAAAATATTTTTTTATGAATTGTATAAGGATTTTTAATATGAGTGAGTTCTCTAGTTTCAGTATCAAATACATTAAAACCTTTTGGGTCTTTAAAGTCTGACCAAGTCATTTCATATTGAGCGCCTAAGTAATAAATGTGATTGTTGTTTGATCTTTTATGAAAATGACCAGACATTACCATATCAAATTTATTAAAAAACTCTTTATCAAAACCGTGAAAGTTTTGTTGTCCATTGTGCATTTCAAAACCTTTAATTTCTAAATGACCCATAACAACTTGTGCGTCTGTAGATTTGATTAATTCCATAGTATGTTTTTCATTATCATCACATATCCAAGGAAGAAATAACATTTTTAATCCACCTATCTCTACCTCTTGTGCGTGTTCGTAAATAAAAGGTTCGTGTACACCATCAAATGTAGTGTATAAAACTTTAATTGCGTTTATTGAATTTGTGTTTTTGTAATAGGTATCGTGGTTACCTAATATAATATGTGTATCAATTTTTTCTTTCCATAATATTTCAAAAAACTCTTTTCTAAAAGTTTCTGCTGTTTGAAAGTTTATAAATTTTCTACGATCAACTACGTCACCTAAATGAATAAGTGTTTTTATATTATGTTCTTTTAAATAAGGAAAAAATATATTTTTATAAAATTTTAATTGATAATCTGCAAATGCAGTACTATCATTTCGTACTCCAAAATGTGTATCATTTAATAATGCTATTTTCATAATCTAAAAATCAGTAATATATTATAATCTATTTTCTTTTTTTATATCTGCCCATATAGTAATCACTTGGTTCGTAATCCCAACGTTTACCGTGATGTCCTCTTATGTCAGCATAAAACATTCGTAACTTTACTATCAAAGTTCTCCAAAACGTTCTTCTTGCCATATGTCTCCTACTAATTAAGATAATTCTTGTTCAATGAATTTTTTAATCTTATTTAGTTTTTCGACTATTTTGGGGTCACTTTTGTTTAGACAAAGATTAATTATAATGTCAGGTATATCTTTATCATATTCATCTTTAATAATTTCTTCTACCTGCGGTTCAATATCTAACTTCATTTTTTCCTTTTTTGTTTCTTTTTTTCTTCTGCTTTTTTTGTTTCTATGTCGTCAACTTCAACAAAGTAATTCTGTTTTAAAAAAGATGATAGGTGTTTGTCACCTAAACCACCTGGATTTAAAGTAGGATCATCTAAGTTAAATTCTTTTATTAGTTTACCTTTAATCATAACTTGTTTTTTTTCTTTTTGTATTCTTCTTATAAAGGCATAATAAATGATTTGTGTAAAATAAGCAAAAGGATTTTTAGATTTCAAAGGATTAAAGTTTCCTAAGTATTGTAAACAGTTCTCTATTCCATCACTTATCATATCGTCTCTAAATGTGTAATTAATAAAATTTGGTCTATAACTTAAATGATTTGCAATCTTCAAAAAACATTCACCAATATAATCAGTTACAGGAGGATTAGGTTGTTTATCTTTCTTTGCTTTGTTGCATAGTTTTTTATAATCTATCATTGCCTGTAGAAACTTTTTATTATCTACGTAATGTTCTTTTTTTAATTGATCTTTATTCATAATATTATTATACTACATATTGACTTATTTGTCAACTTTTCCCTATACTTTTTTTGTTTGTTTTTATTTTTAAAAAGGTTTGACAAAGTTGATGGTTTGTGTTATAATTGGCGTGTAGCCATTCAACCAATAATCCTATTAGATATACTCTAGCGTCTCTAGTGTAATTTTTTAGAAGGCATATCAGGTTCTTCAAAGAAGTCATCATCTTCGTCATATCTTTCCCTATCTTTAAATTGATCTACAAGTTTGTTTAACTTATTAATCTCTTTAGCGTGTTTTTCTTTAAATTTTATTTTATAATTAGCATAATCGGATCTTACATTATCATAATGTTTAGTAAAAGTTTTATCTGCGTTAACTATTGAAATTATTTTATCTTTAGGAATACTAATTACTTTATCTGGAGTGAAGTTATTCCATCTTACCAACATTATACTTTCTTCCACGCCCAATTGAACGATTCGTGGTGCAACTCTTAATACAAATGCTTCTTCTATTCTTAATAAAGGAGATTTATCACCTAATTGTTCTTTGGGTAATTGACAAGCAATTTCTTCTCCGTTTACTAACTTGATAATCTTACAAGTAGAAACATATGGTGGTTTTGCTGGTGTTGTCATTTTTTTAACTCCACGTTGTGTATTTCATAATCAAATTGTTCTTCATTGTAAATATTTATTCGTTCTAAAAAGTGCTGTAATGTGTAGTTTTTGTTTTCTCCTATAGATAAATCATCCGTTATGTCATACATAGTTGCGTCTGTTTTATTATCTCCAAGACGTAACGATCTACCTATTGATTGTAAATGTCTTATTCTACTTTTACCAGAAAATGCAAATACTAAGTTATGTAAATTTCTTATATTAACACCAGTACTAAATGTACCATAACTTGCAATAATAATAGCGTTATCTGATTTCTCTACAATACCACGCACTCTTTCTCTTTCATCCGTTTCTACACCGCCGTGTATAAAGAATACTTTTTTATTAGGACTATCTTTTAATAAATTATATAATACTTCTCCGTGTTTTTCTACAAACTGAAATAGACATAAAGTATTACCTTGTAAATCTAAACAAAGATTTTTTACAAAGTTATTTCTAGTTTCATTTCTTACAAGATAATCTACTTCTTCCTGATAAGATTTGTTTTTAATATATTCTCTACTTTGTTGAGTATGTTTTAATACTAAACATTTAACAGATAGTTTCGCTAGTTGTTTTTTATCCATTAATGTTTTAGTTGAAGTAACTTTATTAACAACACCAAACAGTCCTTCTAATACAAGTTTATGTGTTTTAGTACCATCTAAAGTACCTGTAAGACCTGTTCTAAATTTACATTGTTCTAATTTAGTCATTATAGACATAAGACTTTTTGCTTTAAACAAGTGTGCTTCATCACCTAAAACACAACCAAAGTCTTTAAAAAAAGATTTTGGCATTTTATAGATAGATTGCCAAGTAGATATAACTACTTCTTTCTTTGCTTCTTTTGTAAATCCTTGATATATTTTTTGACAATAATTTGTTACATTCCAACCATAGTCTTTAAAGTCTGAATACATTTGTTCCACAAGTGATGTAGTTGGAACAATAATAAGTATTTTATTATTTTTTTCTTTTTTTAATAACAATCTATAAAAACGAATCAACGAATATATGATAAGAGACTTACCACTTGCTGTTGGCGATAGTATCATATTTCTATTATACTTAATAGATGAATAGATTGCTTCATATTGATAGTCTCTTATTTCTAAAGGTTTACCTCTACTTTGAGGTTTTAAACTATCAACAAATTTAATAACTTCTTCTTTTTTAATATTATTAATACTTTCAACATCTTTTGCTTCAAAGTATTCTATGTTCTTGTCTTTTGCAAATTGTCTTATATAAGGTAAAAGACCTGCAAATATTTTACCAGTTGCGTATGAGTATAATCTTATTTTACCATCCCACACTCTACTTCTATATTGAGGTGTGAATTGATAACCTGGAACTTGAAAAGTAAAGAAATCAGATAATTCTGCTTGAATGCCACGATCGGCGTCAACGTGTATGTACACGTCATTGACTTTAGAAACTACAATCATTTTACTTTGCCAGAAGTGACTAACTTTTCAATCTTACTTGCAATTTCCATTTTTTTAGGGTCCTTAAAGTAACTAGTCATACCCAATTGAGGTCTACAATCATATAAGTTATTATCTTTAAAAGGACCATCTATATCATTATAATGTAAGAATACTTGTGATATTTTATCACCATCAAAAGGTTCTCTCCAATGTTCAGAAACAACACCTCTATAAACCATCATATCACCAGGTTTTAAATCTACTGAAATACCTTTTTTACCTTTTTCTCCACTTGTATCAATATAGATTGGCCAACTCTTAGTAGTATAACCTAAACATAGAGTAGTAGATACTTCACAACTAGCACGATCTTTATGTCTTCTTAATACGTGTCCGTTTGAGTATATTCTAAAATATGAATAAGCAGGTATTAAATTTAATCCTGTAATTGATTTCATTTTACTAGTTAATGTAGCAAGTAAAGCATCCATTGCCATATCTCCATAATTACTAAAACTATTAGGAGATTGTGAATCGCCTTCTCTCATACCAAACATTTCATATATCATATGATTTTTAGGTGGTAATAAGTTTCTTTTATCTAGTTCAATATTAACTTGTTCTTTTAAAAAAGAATATTGAAAAAGAAAATGTGCAAGTTCTAATGATATACAGTTCTTTACTACACAGTACTTATTTTCTTTAAACTGTTTTTGTAATTCTATATGTTTATCTGTAAGGTTTGCCATTGCACCATAACACTAAAGAATATCTAGTGCCTCTTGTTACAGGAGTTACTTGATGATATTGAAAACTAGGAAACACTATCATACTACCTTTAGCACGTGCTTCAGTACAAGTATGAAATCTCTCGTCAGCAGTATGAGGACCATAATCAAATTTTAAATTACCGCCATCATAATTTTCTGGAGATGTTAAATTTAAAGTCATACTAATTTTTCTAATTTTACCTACCATTTTAGGTTCTAAAGTTGTATTAGGAGGCAATTTAACACCAGGTATATTAGGTACTTGCATAGTCTTTTCATTAAACATTGCCCAAGGTTTATCTCCTTGATCTGCGTGCCAAGTATAAAACATACCAGGTTTATAAATTGTAAATTGCATACTTTCAGCATAATCTATATCAAAATTCCAATCAGCATTTTTATTTGCACGATATATAAAAGGTAATATTAAATCATATATCCATTGATCGTTTAACCAAGACACTTCAGCGTCTCTATTAATTATTTGTTCAGGTTTAACACCTTCTTTTCTTAAATCTTCAACAGTTTTATCTGCACCTAAAACAATATTACTATCTTTATGTCCTTGTTTATGTTTTAAGTTTGCTGTTGACGCCTTTATTGAATCTTCACCTTCTATTTGTTTGGTTAGTTCAAATCTATTTAATCCTGCCTGTATTATATCATTGCATTGATTTTCCGTAAGTGCTTTTAGAAAATACCAATACGAATTTTTTAATATCATTTAAATCGCTCCTGAAGTAAACTTTTTCCATTCAATTGCATTTTTAATAGTGAATGTTCTATTATTTATTTGCCGTATTATTTGTTCTAAGTAGTTTACTGTAGTTGTTAAATATTCTTTTTTGTGTTTTAACTTAATTACATCTTCATCAGCATTAACATATTTGTCAACGTCTTGTCTTAGTATTTTTAAGTTAAAAGGTTTTAATTTATATACATCTGGATCAGATTTACCAGTGTAATATTCCCACTTATCTTTAATCATTTTATCTAAATCTGTTTCAGATTTTTTTAATAAAACTTTATAGTTGTTTAAAAACTTTAAATACTTGTTATGTAATTGTGGTGTTTTTAAAGACTCAATGTCTAATTGTATGTCGTTTATTTTAGAATCTTTATCTGATTCTATTTGTAGTTCTTCTAATGTCATAACTAATATTATATCACATTTCCTTTAAAAAGTCAATCTTTTGGACTATTTATTAAGAATTTGTGATACTGGTTGTCGCTGAATTTACAGAAGCAAATTCATATTTCAAATATGAAAATGATACATCTGCTGTTAAGTAATCAACATCTGTTGATTGTTGATTGTATTGTAAACCTGATAAAGAAGTCGGATATAAATTAGAAAATCTTACTTCCAATACAGGTTGATTTTTACTTGATAAAATTAATATAGTTCCATCTGAATAGATTGAACCTTCTGGTGTAGCAGGTTTTGCTTTTCCAGGTTCTGTACTAAATCCTCTTTCTGTGCTTTGAGGAAATCTATCTGAACCTGCTGATACTAAATTTCTAAATTCTGAATTGTTATGTGGAAATCCTAGTCCTGTTAACCAACCGTGCATTTCTCTATAGTTCTCTAAATTTTCATCTACTAAGAATTGTATAGATAATTTTTCAAAGGTTAATTTATCACCTGGAATAGGTATATTTTTTAAAGGAGTAGGTAGTTCAGTTTCACCTAATGTTATACCAGGTATATTTACTTGTGTACAAAAAAACTCAACTTTAGGAGATTTAATTAATGAAAATCTAAATTGAGTAGGACTGGCATAATCTAATTTACTAGGTTGCCTATCTAATGTCTTTAAAGTAGTCATACTAATATTTATATGTTATCTAGGAAGTGTTCCTGACTCACCTAGTTTCTCTATTGCTTTAATAACTGTGTTTATATTTTCTTGTTTTCTACAAGGTTTCTCTTCAGTTGATACTTGCAATTCTTCACATAAAGGTAGTGTTTCATCAACCTTTGTTGTTTCACAAGCACTCAATATAGTAAAGATACATAACATTATTAATGATATGCTGAATATGTAAAGATATTGAATTAAAACTTTTTTCATTTGTTTTATTTATGCTAAAAAAAAAGGGCGACTTTTTACGGTCGCCCTTTTAAGAAATGTTGTATAATCTACAACTAGCAGTATTACATTAAGTTAGTTACTTTAACTCTTCTGTAGTATCTGTTAGAGTTGCTAGAAATTGAACCACCATCAGACGTTACTGAGTCTCCTGATCCAACGTTAGCAAATGGGTTTTGAGCAATACCATATCTAGTTTTGAAACCGATTTTTGGTTGGAAATTGTCTTGTCCAACTGCTCTAACCATTTGTAGAGGTACGTACGGACAATAGAATAGTCCTGCGTCATAAGGTGAAGTACCTTTATAACCAACTGTGAAGTATTGAGCAGCAGCATTGTTTGCTGAATATGGATCAATATAAACTTTATATCTACCATTTAATGTACCAGCAAAAGTATTGCCTGTGTCATCTACTTGTAGGTTGTTATTTAACGCTGGAGCGTAGTCTAATACACCCGCCATTTGTAATGCAGAAGCAACATCTGAAGAACAGATAATTATGTTACCTTTTCCTCTTCTTGTTCTTTGTGCGATTACGTTTGCGTCTCTCTCTAACTGGAACATTAAACCTTTAAACTTCTCAACTGACCATCTGCCGTTTGAGTCTGTGTCTAAGTCGAATGTACCCGCTGTAGTTGTGTTGATTTGTGCGCCTGCTTCAGCAGCAACATAGATAGTTCTAATGATCTCTCTATTGATTTCAGCAAGAATTTCAGCAGATAGAATATTTGATAATTCTGTTTCTGCGTCTAAACCGTGGATCGCTTTCAAATCTTGTGCGAGTTCCATAGTGTATTCTGCTTTAAGTGCTCTGCTTTTAGCAGTTACAGTTGACTTCTCAATTGAGAAAGCCATTTCTGCAAATGAATTACCACTAGCGTCACCTAACGCTTCAGCAGCAGCAGTTGACATACCTACACCTTTAGTGTATGTACCCGCTGGACTGTCGTTAAGAACACTTGGGTTTGAGCCAGAATGTGCTGTTGATGAGAAACCATCTACAGATGAACCTGCCTTATTTCGGCCTGAAAAATCTGTATCTGCTTCGTCAAACATTGCTTCTGTTCCAGACTGAGAGTCATATCTGCTTCTCATAGCAAATATTAAACCAGTTGGACCAGTCATAGGTTGTACACCTGCAACATCATAAGCGATTAAATTTGGCATTGCTCTTCTTACCAACGAAATTAGGATTGGATCCCAATTGTTGATTGAAGCGCCTGTAGCGTTTGCTGGAGCGGCTTCGTTTAAGAAAGAAGCGTCTTCTTTTAATGCTCTTTCTTGGTTTTCCAAGATTACTGTTGTGACAGCACGTCTATATGCATCTTTGATTTTTGGTAAATCTGGATGTTCTAGTACTGGCTGCCATTTCTTTTGAGTTTGTTCTGATAAAAACATTTTTATCTCCCTTACTTTACCGTTATTATTTACTTACTTTTTCTTCTACCATAACTTCGTTACCGTTATTATTGTAGATGTCATATTTTTTGGTTTTAGAAATAGCGGCGGTATATGCAGCCATAGCACCACTTACTTCATAATTTGGTTCTTCGCCTGCCGCCACATCATCTATTTCAGATAAGGTTTCTTTTCTAGGAAAATAACTTTCTTTAATTTTTGAAAGTTTTTCTTTATAAGATTCCTCATCAGCGTACTCAACTGATTCTGCTAAAGAATTAAATTTTTCTTTTTCAGTATCGGCTAAGTCCTTCGCCACCTCAGCAAAAACATCTTTTTGCTTAAGTTCGTCAATTTGTTTTTTAGATTGAACATTTTTTTCAATTGATTCGTTAAGTTTTTTTTCTAACTCATCAATCTTTTGTGCTTGATCTTCAAGTACATTGTACTTTTCATCTGGCACATCAATGTAATGTTCTTCAAAAAGTTTTTTAAGACCGCTAATGAAATCTTCAGCGATTTCGCCTTTGATACCTTTTTCAATTGCGAGTTCGTTTTCTTTCATCCACTCTTCAACTACATAAGACAAATAAGAATCTACTTTTTCAGATAATTCTTTTTTGTATTCTTCTTTTGCAGTTTCAAGTTCTTTAGTGATCTCGTTTTCTATTCTAGCAACTTCTTCTTTTAATTTAGATTTAATTGCCGCTTCGAAAACAACTTTTGCTTTGTCTTTAAATTCTTCAGATAAAGATTCATCGCTATCTGTTAATGCTTTAACGTCATCTGATACGTCCAAAGATTTCACTCTATCTTCGAATGATTCTTTTTTTGTATCTGCTGGATGACTTACTTTAGTAACACCTGCTTCTGTGTCAGGTTTACCAGCAGCGTCAACGTCATTGGCTTGAGCGTTTACTTTATCTTTTACTTTTTTAATGTTCTTGCTACCATCAGGATTGCTGTCTGTAGGTTTAGTTACAGCAGGACCTAAATCTTCTGCCTCGTTTGATAATTTTGAAGGCTCAGCAGCAACAGCATTTTTCTTCGGAGCGTCAGCGTCTTTATGTGCTTCAGCAACAACTTCGTTAGTTTCTTTTTCAGAAACTTCAGATACTTGCGCTTCTAAAGCCACTTCGTCCTTTTTAATTTCTTCTCCTGCCATTGGATTTTCTCCTGTTTATATTAAACTATAGTTTAACGATATTCTTGCGAATATCATTGTTTATATTTATAATTATTATAATTTTGAAAGGAAATTTTTGAACACTCTTGCCTTAATTTCAGCCAATTGTGTACGTTTAGCCGCTTCAATTTCACGTTTTAATTGATCTATTTCTTTCTCAACTAAAATGCCATTGTCCCAAATCCACTCTTTTCCTTCCATTACGCCTTCTACGAAAGCGTCTGGAGCGCTTGGGTCTGCCACTATATCAGCAGCAGTTGCTAAATAAAAATCGTCTTTTACATAGTTAGCACCTCTTTGCGTACTCAAACTACCCATACCTCTACTTGATACGCCAAGTTTTGCACCTTCATCAATTAAATTTTTGACAATTTTTCCATAAGGAGTATCCATAATTTTGGCTTCTCCAATAAAGTTATTACCGTCTGGATAGAGTTTCTTAATCATATGTGAAACTCTTTCTAAATTGACTGTAGGACCGTCAGGATGACCTAACTCTCCGAATGCTCTATTTTGATTAATAAATTCTTTGTTATAACGAGTTACTTCTCTTTGTAAAATCTCTTTTGGATAGATTCTACCGTTTCTATTCTTCATTTCTGCCTGTAAGAATATACCTTTGATAGTATAATTCTTTTTACCGTTGTTTTCTTCGGTAATATATTCTACATCTTGGATGTGTTCTTTTATTAGTTTCATAACTCTTTTTCCTAACTATTTATAAAAATCTTTATCTAAACTCAACAATAATAGTGTAATTATCGCCATTAGCAAAGTTTCTAGTTGACAATAAAACATCACCTGTTGGTGTTGTAGAATTGTTTATGATTTCATTTCCGTCAGTTCTTAAATCCCAATATCCTTGTCCACTTAATAATATAGCACTAGCGTCTGTAGCACCGTCCCATATAAGTTCAACAGCAGATTTTGGATTTGCTGTATTTACTGACCAATAAATTTTTGATATTTTTCTGTTGCCATCTTCGGTCATAAAAGTAGTTTCCGAAGCGTCAACTTTTCGTACTAAAGTTTCACCAGTACCATCTGAATAATTAGTTAGTTTTACAGAATATTTTACACCAGATGTATCTGTAATTACTTGTGTTGAAACTGTATCAGCCATTTATAAATCCGTCCTTTTTATTTGCCTCTAATAGTATTACATAACTTGTAACATTATTATCAGTAGTTACTAAAATGTTGCCATTTGTATTAACTGCTTCATTTAATAACTCTGGTTCGTTTAATCTTTTACCGTATTGACCACGACCAGTTAATTCTATAACTTCAATATTAGTATCGCCTTGGAATAAGATTTTTACTTTACCTGTTCCTTTTATATCATAATGTAAACTACTAATACTTAATATAGATTCATTTGTTGCTTCATTTAAAGTCGAAGCATTTATTAAAATCTGTTCAGACTCATTACCTACACCTGTACCTTTTACTAATACATTAACTTTGGTATCTACCAATAGTGTAGATGATATTGTCATAATAATTTATTTTATGTACCTGAACCAAAACTTTCTTTTTCTAGTTCTAAATACACAAATCCATATGAACCTGATGTTGCAGGTGTTATTGTTATGTCGCCAGCGGTTGCACCAGAAACAGTAGCAGAGTTTGGTATTCTTGGACCATTTAAATGTCCAGATGTATTACCTGCTAATGTTATTCCCGTAGTACTTCCAGTACCAACAAATGCTATAGTTACAGCATTATTTAATGACCACTTAATTCTTTTTATGTGAAGTTTACTACTACCAGATTGATGATCGTTGAAACCACTAGCGTCAACTGTTATTGCTCCTGTGCCATCATTAACAAGATTTACAAATTGTTTGACGACAAAATTGCTATCAGTTATAGTTTTTTGACTTGCCATTAGTTTTACTCTCCTTTATCCTCTATCTCTTTACTTTGATTGTTAATATAATTAACTACATCATTTTCACTAATATTGTTTTTATAACAAATTTCTTGTATTTTAGTTTCCACTTTTTCCATAAAGTTATTAGAAAAAGTACTACTACTTTCAAACAATTCTGTAATAGTATCTTTCATCTTTGGTGAAAGTTTTTTAAACTCACCAAATTTGTTTAAATCTGTCTTACTCCATTCAGCAACAATGTTACTTACTTTCAGTACCATCTGTTACGTCTTCTACTGGATCATTAGCAGGCATTTCTACAGGTTGTGTCATTAGTGTAGAAGCAACTTCTTTTCTTCTATCATCTAAAGAAAAACCTACCTTATCTGCAAGTGCTGATTTAAAATGTTCTCCAGCACCAGCATTATCGCCAGTTTCTATTTTGTTTATAAAGTTTTTAATATCGTCTTGTGCCATTATTTATTCTCCTTTTTAATATTTAGTTCATCTTCTTCAGTATCAGTTGCTATATCGGGATCAACCATCTGTACATTTACATCTGCATTTGGATCAGCAATGATACCAGTTTTAACTTCTTTAGCAATTTGTTTATCAATTTCAGCAATATCAACTTCACTTTGTTTTAATATATGCTTTCTAACATATTCAATTGAATAAAATTTACCAATATAATCTCTAACTTCATTAGCAAGACCTAATCTTTCTCTCATCAATTCTGCGTCTTTTAATTCTGCAAAATGACCGTCTTGTAATAAGTCAAAACTAATTCTTTCTTTTATTAAGTACCAATCTTCTAAAGATATAATACCTTTTAATAATAATTGAGTTCTTAATATATCACTAAAGAGTTCAGTAAATTTCTTTCTTAATCTTTGAACAAATTTAGTAAACTTTAATTCATCTCTTGTAATTTCAGTTGATCTACCTAAATTAAATCCTTGAGATGACTCTAATCTACTAATTGGTACGTTAAGTGATTGATATAGTTTTCTTCTAAAGTATTCTATATCAGTAATCTCACCTAAATTTTGAGCACCTTGTAATGTAGTAATTTCAGTTCCTCTCCCACCTTCTCTACGAGGTAACCAAAAGTCTTCTAACATACTCATATATTGTCTGTCGTCTCTAATCTCACCTGTACTTGCGTCATAAACAAGTTTATTTCTATATCTTGCCATAACGTCTCTTAAATATTGTTCCGCTTTGATCTTAGGTAAGTTACCTACATCAATGTAAAATATTCTTCTTTCAGGTGCTCTTGCGATACGATAAACAACAGTAGCATCCTCCATCATTCTTAATTGATTAACTGGTTTAATTGCCTTATGCAAATAAGACAACACAATGTTTTTAGTTTGGTCAATTAATCCTGACGGACAAAAAGTAATGGCGTCTGGTGCTATTTTTATACCTTGTATATTAGCGCCGATAGGTCCAATACCTCTCTCATTGTACATAAAATATTCTTGTGTCTTAGTAACGATTTCAAGTCCTCTTGCGTTAGGATCTCTTGCTCGTCTTATCTCTCGTATTTTTTTAATCTTACGAGGATCAATATATCTTAATTCTGTAATTCCTTTTCTTGGATGTTCAGGATCAATTACTTTGTGAAAGTAAATTCTACCATCTACATACCATCTTCTAAATATCTCGTGTCCTTTTTTGCTGAAGTCCATTAGTCTTAACACTTCATCAAATTCAGCAGCGACTTTCTTTTTGATATCAATACCGTAAGGAATTTTATCGGTATTTAAGGTAACTGGTTGCTTGTTTTCGTTTGCAACAATTCCTTCGTTAATGATGTCTTCAATTGCCATATCGCACTCTGGATGTTGTGCGACTTCTCTATATCTTCTAATAAGTTCCGCTTCGTTAGTCGGAGCGTTACCTTCCATATCCAAATAAGTTCCATAATGCCCACCAGCGGCAACGGTTTGTGTACCGTCATCCGCTGTTGGAACAACAAAACTTTGTTTAGGATTTTCTTCCTTTTCGGGTTTCTTATTAGGTCTGGTTATTTCAAAACCAAATATCTGTACCATACTATATCCTTTTCTACTATTTGTTTCTTATATACTTATATAAGATTAAGTAGTAGTGTTTGTTTCAAAATATTGGAATCTATGTGTAACCGTAAACGTTTCAACCTGATTATTAGTATTGTAATTTAATCCAATATCACTAATAGACGTTGGGAACATACCTCTAAAAGTATATGTTTTAATTATACTTCCATTTCTATCTAGTTGATCTACAAATGCGTCAACTTGATAGTCTGTTGGGTTTGTTAAACCTTCGTTATCAGTTAAATTGTTTATACCGTTTAACCATCTTTCATATGCGTTTCTGATTAAGAAATTTGTGTCGTTTAAAATTGTTACTTCAAACGCTTCAAATGTTCTTTCACCAGCAACATAAAGAGTTCTTCCTCTAAAAGGTATATCAACAGTTCCTACTGTCATACCTGGTAGAGAAGCAGCCTCGCAAAGATACGCCATACTTTCAGTTTCACCACCTATTTGTGCAAAACCTGGGAAAGGCATTACCACTCTAAACTGATTGGCTCTTGCGCCGCCGCCGATTAGTTTGGATTTAAATGAATCTATATTTGCCATTGTTTATTCCTCCTATCCTACGACTTCTTCAAAAGACACGCCAGTTCGAGTAGCAACGAATTGTAAGTTAATAAAGTTGATAGACCTATTAGGTTTAACAAAAATATCTGCCTTAAATTCATTTCTATCTATAACGTCTCCAGTGTTGTTAGTTTCATCACATACCACAGCAAAATCTGTGATACCTCTTCGACCTTGTACATCTCTTAAAAAAGGTTCTACCAAGTTTCTAAATTGTGCTCTTGTAAACTCATCATTGAATTCAAAGAGTTGGAATTTAGAAGCAGTTGATATTGCTTTTTCTAGTACGATAAACAATCTTCTTACGTTGATTCTATCAAATGCACTAGGTTTAGATAAACCAGTTTTATCGCCGAATAATACAGTACCTTGTCCTGGGAACGTAGCAACTGGATTAATTCTTGCTCTGTATAGTATATCTCTTTCTGCTTTAGTAGGATTATAAGAAAGTTTAACTACACCTTTTATAATTCCTCTGTTAAAACCAGCAGGAGAGAACCAACTATCTGCGATAGTATCTGTTCTAGCAGCCAAACCAGCAACATCTCCGTTTAATGGTACAAATCTGAATACGTCATTATATCTGTCGTACATATATTTGTAACCACTATCAAATACAACATATGAAGATGATCTAACACCATCAAAAGTTGCTTTAACGTTAGTTGTTTGAGTTGTACTAGAAGCGATACCCACAACGTCTGTTCTCAAAGGAGATACAAACGCCACAGCGTCTTTTCTATTTTCTGCGATTGTAATTAGGTTATCAATGTGTACAGTACTTGCTGATGGTCCACCTATAATTAAGTTTACATCAACTGTTTCTGCGTCATTAAATTTATCGTATGCTGTTTTAATTTGTGCTACAGTAGCAGCAGAACCATCAGCACCGCCAGATAATGACTCATCTGATACAGTTGTAACACTAGTAAATGTAGTGCCACTTGCATTGTTTCCCCAATTTGTTCCAGATGAATTGTGATCCATCCAATATATGTAACTAGATTGGTTGAATATCACATCTGGATAATAATTTGTGTTTCCTTCTGGAGTTTTAGCGTCAGCCGCTTTAGAAACAGCACTATATCTTTCTAATACTGTGCCTGGTGTTCCTGATATTGCGCCATCTTCATCAATTACAACTACGTGTAATTCATCTCCTGAACCTGATCTATCAGATACATAAGTTGATGTTCCTGGAGCAGCGTCAAACTGATCGTAATATCTCCATCTTCTTCTTACAGAAGCACCTGCCATTACTGTGTTATTTAAACCACCAACTCCTGATGGATGTCTAACAAAAGTAATTGTATTGGAAGAGATATTAGTAATTCTGTATTCAGAACCATCTGATTCTCCAAAATTAACTATGTCTCCAATACTAAAGCCAGTTGCACTTGTAAGATCAAGTGATGTATCTCCAACATCATTATTTGTTGATGATACAGTTGTCTTGCTTGTTTCTTCGTATGCTGTTGCCGACGGACATACAGATACTTTTAGATTGTTGCCCCAAGCGCCTGCTGTTTTAGCAGCCCATTGACCAACACTTCCTTGGCCAGTTGAATAGTTTTGAGAGTAGTCAGTATTATTTTTTACTAAAACTCCTGAACCATTACTTGTAGCGTTTAATAAACCTGTTGTAGTTGCTCGTACCACTCTTAAAGCATTTGAATATTGCAAAAAGTTAGCGGCGCTGAAAAAGTATTCAAATGTATTGCTATCGGGTTTGCCAAAGGTTTCAACAAGTTCATTCTCAGATGAAATAGCGATTATTTCATCTACAGGACCTTGTGCAAATTGCCCAGCGATAGCACCAATTGATGTAGCGACAGCAGGAATGACATTTGTTAAGTCTTTTTCCTGTACGAGAACACCTGGTGATACTTGAAATGCCATATAAGTTCTCCTTAATTTCTACTAGTAGTTTTTACGTTTCCTTTTGATAATATTATCTTCAATTCTTCTTCTACTGATATTATTTATAATAATCTATATCTGTATTATAATCCTTTTTTGATAAAGATAGGACTCCACCTAGTTCCAGTAACGTCTGTAAACTCTTGTTCTTCAGGCGGCGTTCCGTCATCAACATACCCAAAAGGAGTCAAATCTTGCTCTAAATTGTGTTGTTGTTCATCATATAATTTCTGTCTTATATCTATGTTTATCAGTTCTTTGAAGTATCGTTGGTTTATCATCCAACTAAACATCACTAAACACATAACTAAATCATCATATGATCCTTCCTCTGCTTGAAAGGTATTACCTCTTTGAGCAAAGGTTGAAAGTTCGTTTATTATGTCAAAATCATTAATAATAAGTTTGCTACTTTCTATTATTGATTTTAAGTTAGAACAACCTATACGTTTTACTTGTTTAGTCATTCTAACACCAAACTGTGTTCTTTTGCCAGCAAATCCAGAACCCATAATTTGTCCTGCTCTGCCTTTCATCATTGTAGTTACGACATTTTCATATTCTAATTCGTAATGCAACGCTTCGGCAACTTGTTGTCCCATATCATTTGTCTCAACTAGTACGTATGCTTTATTATATATCTTAGCAACATCATATACTATATGAGGAAATAATATAGGTTTAATTTCATTGTTTTTATATTTTGCTACAATCTTATATGGAGTGGATGATACATCTATTACAACAAAAGATGAAAAGTCATTATCCACACCTCTAGCAACATCAACACAAACAACATATTGATGATTTTTTTCTGCCTTCTTGTATATATCTAATCCTTTATCTGAACGAATTGGAGTATCGTGTGTCATATTTCTAATTATAGTAGGATTGATTAGTGTATCTACTGAACCTAAAAATTCACATTCAAACTCAGAAGCAAATTGTCTTTCGGAAGTGTTTCTTATAGTTTCTTCTTTCCATTTTTCATCTCTACCTGGAACTTCACTCCAATGCACTTCTATAGGAACATAATCATTTCTTTTTTTTATTGAGTCTGACCATAACTTGTAGAATTGATTAAATCCATAAGGTGTTGATACAATCATAACCTTTGAAGTTTTACCAGATGAGATTGTAGGATAAACGGAACTAAAAAACGCTTCGGCAATGTTTGTAGGTACGAAAGCAAACTCGTCTAAGAATATTATATTAAAAGATGATCCTCGAATTGCACTTGAAGAAGTTGCTGCCGCTACAATTCTACTTCCATTTTCTAATTCTATTGAACCTTTGTTCCAATTAATTACTCCTTGTTGCATCCATTTAGGTAAATTTTCATATGCAAGTTGAAGTCTACCTAATATCTCTCTTGCCGTTGATGATTTGTTTGCCAATATAGCAACATTAACATTTTCATTAAAGATAACATAATGTAAAAGATAAGATACAATAGTTGTTGACTTACCAGACTGCCTAGGTAATTTACAAATAGTAAATCTACTTTTATGAAAAGTATCTACCATTTTCTTTTGAAATCCATACATTTTAAAAGGAACAAGTCCTTCATCAATGTTTACAATTTTGATATAATTTTCTATAAAGTACTTTGGATCATACATACATTTAGAGTACTCTTCAATGTTCTCTTTTGTAAACTCTACAGGTACGTTTGATTTTTTTAAATTAGGATTTCCTAAGTATATATCGTTGTTACTCATTGATTATTATACCTTCTATTGCGTCATATCCGTTCTCTAACGCATAGTTTATACGACTGCTACCTCTATGTGTAGAATATTGTTTTTCTACGTATAAAGCGCCGTTAGCGCCTTTACGAGGTAGATTTGTTATAATATGTTTAATGACTTCTATTGGATTATTCATACCATCTTTCATCCAACCATCTCTATCTTCTTCAGGTAGAGTGTTGGGATAAGGATTCTTTTTAGTGTATTTTAGATCACTTATCAGAAACGTCTGTTTCTTCGGGTGTGATAATTTTGCTTTCAGTATTTTCATTTTCTATTTTACTTTTCTTTAAAAGGTTTTGTAATTCTTTTGAAGAACCCACAAATAAAGCATTTGTTACATTATTAGGTCCTGACTTAGGAACTTTTTTTAGTTCCTTCATCTTTAATTGTAGATCAGTTAATTTTTCAATAACTTCACCAACATTTTTTATTAATCCTCCAGCAACTTCGTATGTTCTTGGATGTTCAGATTCTTTTGCTAGATTTAATATACCATCTATTGCGTCTTGTCCTCTTTCAATTAGATTATAGAAATTATCTCTACTATAATCATAATCAGCGTCTGCTTCTTTACTATTTTTAGGTGCGACTACTGGAGGTTTTACTTCTACTTTTTTTTCTGGAAGTTGTTCTTCAGCAATATTTAAAATTTCGTTTACTCTATCTTCTAATTTTCCCATATCTATTCATCACTATCAGTTGACGGATTATAATCTTTTGCATCCGTAAAAAATTGTCTAGTTATACTAAATCCAAAATCATCATCTGCGTCAGCATTTGTAGGATTAGGTGTTACAGTTATTCTTTGTTCTCGTTTAGCAGTTGCTTGGTTTGTATCTGTGTATTGATCTGCTTGAGTTGTTTTAATAATTTTTTGTTGACTTGTTGGACCAAACAAGTAAGTTTTTGCTGTAAATGCCATAGTGTATATAACAGCACGTCTTGTTGTAAAGTTTCCTGTGTAAGTATCGTCATAAGTTATATTATTTAAAATCAAAGGAACATCTCTAGTTATATTTTGTTGTGGTATTAATTTAACAGTTAAAGTATAGTCAGGTTGAAAAAAAGGTAATATCTGTTCTACAATTTGTAAACCATCTTCAGCAGTTGCTGTAAATGAATATAGATTAAAACTTATATTATAAGGTACAGGAGAATAGTTGTAATTAACAACACCATCTGATCCTGTTCTTACCGATCTAAACTTTTGTGTTTTATTTAATTTTCTACTTGCGTCATATGTAATAGTATTAATTTCAAATCCTAATCTAGGAAGAGTAATAGCAAAAGCATTAGCACTTTCACTATCTGTTAAATTAGGTTGTTGATCTAATCTAACTAAAAACTTTTCTTTAGGTCCATACGCCAATGGCACTCTAATAGATTGTGTAACTTCATCACTACTGTTTGTTCTATGTATAACAATATTGTTAAAAGTTGTTCCAAAAGCAACAACTAACTTTCTCAATATTTGATGATAGAAATGATTTCCAAACATTATTAATCAACCTCTCCAAATGGGTTTCTTTCTGTGAAGTCTAATATGTCATCAGCAATTTGATTTGTTGTTTGACCACTTGCAACCTCATATGTTGTATTGTCAGCATATGGAGATTGAGTTTCAATTGCATATGATTCATTAATTAAATAATTAGTTTCATCACCTTCTAATAATATTGATCCTACTTCGTTTTCTAAAGTAAATTGGAAGTTTAACATATCTAAAGAAGCAGCACTTGATTTATCATCAATTTCTGAATTTCCAGTAGATACTAATTCTGAATTGTATTCCCACTTAGTTACTTTTAATTTATAAACGGGTAAATTATTTAATTGAAAAAACGGTTCCTGATCTTCTACAAATAGTATTTCAAAAAAAGTTTTTTGTAAAGGAAAATATATTATGTCGCCTTCATTAGGTCTACCAGCAACAATTGTATTATTTTGATAACCGACAAATCTTTCCCAGGTTCTTTTAGCAACACAAAAAGATGTGTCGTCTCGCAATTCTATACCAAACTTATTAATTAATTCTTGTTCGCCAGCAAATCCTTCATTGGTTTCAAAATACATCTCTAAAGAATAACCATTAGTAAATTTTGAGATGTTATCTTCGCCTAAAACATCATCTCTATTGACCAACGTTCTTGGAAGATATATAATATCGTGTCCATAGAATCTAATAGATTCTATTATTATGTCTTCGTATAGATTTTTTTCAGAGGTAGTTCCACCTCTGTTTATATAGAAGTTGGTTGCCATTCATTATCCTATCATATAGTTAACTGGTGTTTCATAGACAGTAGTTAACTCTTTTTCTAGTTTTTCTATTTCTCTATTTGCCTCATCATAAATTTCTTTACCATTCATAGTAACTCCACCAAGCATTTGAACACCGTTAAATTTAGATAGGTTAGCGCCCCATTGACGCTTAATTAATTGCGTTGCATATCTTTTTAAAAATATGTCATTAAAAATATCTGTATAAACTGTTGGGTCTAATTTTCTATAACATTCAATTACTATATAATCACCTGTTTGTACGTCATTAGTCCAATCCATATCTATATAAAGTCTGTTCATATGTTGATTAAACCTATAAGGTTTTTCTCCAACCAATATATGATCTAAAAAATCTAAATGCGTTCTAACTGTTTGATAGTGAATTATTGATGTTGATGAAAAATCGTATAAGTCATTAAGTCTTAATTGGTATCTAACATCAAACATATTTAAGTTTGCTTTATCATCAAACGGAAATATGTTAATAACAGAAACAACCGCTTCAGGCATAACTATGTAACCTTTACCTTCTTTGGTATCAGATGTTACAGAATTGTCTGCTTTATCAGTTGTAGTTGTAGGTGAAGTATCCGCTCTCGCTCTCGCTAAATCAGCAGATGTAAATTGATATTTTAGATACATTCTCTCAACACCATCATAATGGTACTGAGCAAAATATTGTAATGCCTCGTCTATTCTGTCTTCAACTTGGTCATCATCCACGTTGATTTCAATAACAGGTTTGCCTAAATTTCTTAAACAATATTCTTTAAATGTTGATCTACTTGTAGGTGTTGCCATATATAACTAGTCCTTTTTCTATAGACTATTTATATAATAAAATTAACCTAAAGCAATGGCTTGAGCGATTGCGAACGGTTGTGTAGCAACTGTTTTACTATCTACTTGTAAAGAACCAGTTATATTAATTGCTGAACTTTCAATATATGCTTGTATATCACTAGCAAGTACATATTTTTCTGTACCGCCATCTGATATAGCAAACTTATCTGAATCTGCAATAGATGTTCCTGATCCATCAGTCATATTGTCAATGTTTAATAAAATTTCAACATTGCCGTATTCTAATGCTGTTCCGCCTGAATTAACTTTAAGAACTTGACCAGCCGAACCTAATGATGATAAACCAGTTCCGCCAAATGCGTAATCAATAAACTCACCAGATTGAAATTCTGCTAATCCAGTTGCGTTATTACTACCGTCAAATACCGTTCTAATTGGTGTTTTTGCTGCCATATTTTTCTCCTAATATCTTCTATTTATACTTTTGTTAAAATGTAAACAATCTGATAGGTACTGGTGCTCCACCATTTGATAATGTGAAGGCTTTGAATACCGATCTATCAGAGGATGCTTGAAATGAAAATGTTGTTGCTGGATTACTTAATCCACCTGCTGTTGTGTAAAGTGGAATACTTTTTACTGGAGTACCAGTAGTAACATCCGCTTCAGCGATCTTGTTAGATCCTACTAACGAACCTGCTGGTAAAGTTGCACCAGAAGCAGAAATTTGAATTGCTCCTGTTCCATCTCCTGAAATAGTTGCACCATTCAAGTCAATTGTATTTCCAGATAGGTAAATATCTCTCCATCTTAATGAAGATGTACCTAAGTCATATGTAATATTTGTATCAGGTACAAGTGCTGTTGCAAATCTTCCTGTTACTGTAATTGTATCACTTGAAGCGTTTCCAAGTGTAATATTACCATTTAAAGTTGTCGCACCTGTAACTGTTAAATCTCCACTTGCACTAACATTAGCCGCTCTGATACTTGCGTCTGTTAGTGTTAAGTCTCCTGTACTTGCACCAGTAAATGAACCAGTACCAAATGTTACTACATCTGCTGATTCATCATAACCGATAAACACGTTATCGCTATCACCTCTTTCAAATACTAAACCAATATCTCCAGAAGGTGCTCCTGTTACTCCGTTACCTAATTCAAAAAGTTTATCTGAAACTGTTGTGTTTGTAGATGATACAGTTGTTGTTGTACCATTTACTGTTAAGTTTCCTGTAATTGTAGCGTTTCTTGTTACAGTTAAATCTTGTCCTATTGTTACATCATCTGGTAATCCAATCGTAACAGTATTATCTGAAATTGCTGTTGTGATTTCATTTGATACACCTGAAAATGTAAGTGAGTCTGTTAATAGAGAAACTGTATCTGTAGTAGATGAGTCATCTCTAATTGTTAAATTTGTAGCAACACTTACTGAACCAGCGGCAGTTAATCTACCTTGTTGGTCAACTGTAAATGTTGGAATTGCTGTAGCAGAACCATATGAACCAGGTGTTACCGCTGTGTCATCTAAATCTATTGAAATTGTATTGTCTGAAACAACTGTTGATATTCCTGTATCACCACTAAACGTAATTGTTTCTCCAGTATTTACTGAATCGTTACTACCGCTATCAGCAGCGATAGATAATGTTGAAACTACTTGAGCATATTCTAAAGCGGTTCCTGCTTCGTTTGTTCTTAAAAAATAACCAGCAGTACCTAATGATGATAAACCAGTACCACCACTTGCAACTGGTACAGTTTCTCCAACTTGAAATTCTGAAATACCTGTCGCTCTATTGCTTCCATTAAAGACTGCTCGTAAAGGTGTTTTGTCTGCCATTAAAATCTCCTATATCTATTTATATATTTTTAAAAGTGAAATAATACACTTCCTGTTCCTGTTGTTCCATCTGCATATGTAAATGCCGTAAATACGTTAGTATCGCCGCCAGCAGAAAAGGTTAATGTAGAGTTTGCTGTAGATAATCCATCTGCACGTGAGTAAAAATTAACATCTCTTTGTATTAATCCTGTATCAGTTTCTATTGATACAGCATAAGGTAATGCTAGAGTTACAGCATTATTTGATACTGTCGCTGTAATTTCGTTGTCTGTACCTAAGAAAGATAAAGTATCTGTACCTAAAGTTACAGTATCAGTTGTTGATGAACTATCTCTAATTGTTAAATCTGTTGATATGCTTGAAGTTGAAGCACTTGTAATTCGTCCTTGTTGGTCTATAGTAATTACTGGAACCGCTGTAGAACTACCATATGAACCTGGTGTAACTGCTGTGTCATCTAAGTCAACAGATAATTGACCAGTTGTTGCTGATACTGTAATACCTGTATCACCAATAACATTTAATGTACCACCTAAAGCAATTGCTGTAGTTCCAGAGTCACCTGTAAAAGTTGTAGTACTATTTGTTAATGAACCATTACCGATATTTGATAAAGTATTTGAAGCACCACTAATAATTTTATTAGTTAAAGTATCAGTAGTGTCTCTTAATACTACTTGACCAGTTGCGTTTGGTAATGTAATTGTTCTATCTGCTGTTGGATCAGTTACAGTTAAAGTTGTTTCATATTCGTCAGCAGTTGTACCTTCAAACACAAAAGCGTTTTGTACATTTACTTCAGTTGAATTAACTGTAGTTGTAGTACCATTTACTGTTAAGTTTCCTGTAATTGTTAAATTGTTACCAACACTTAAATTATTTCCGATAGTAACATCATCAGGTAATCCTATTTGTATTGTATCTCCAGTTATTGATGTTTCTATTTCATTTGTAGTACCAGAAATATTTAATGTATCGTTTAATAAATTAATTGAAGCAGTTGTAGAACTATCATCTGATATTGATAAAGTTGTAGAAACTGTATTAGTACTTACATTTGTAATTCGTCCTTGTTGGTCTACTGTAAATGTTGGAATAGCAGTTGTACTACCATAAGTTCCAGGTGTAACTGCTGTGTCATCTAAATCTATGTTGATACTATCTCCAGAAATAGTTGTTGTAATTCCTGTATCACCTTTAAAATTTAATGTATCATTTAATAAACTAATTCCTGTTATAGTTGAACTATCATCTGAAATATTTAATGTTGTAGCAACGTTAATTGTACTAGCGGCAGTTAATCTACCTTGTTGATCTACAGTAAATGTTGGGATTGCTGTAGCAGAACCATATGAACCTGGAGTAACTGCTGTGTCATCTAAATCAATTGATAAAGAGTTTGCACCTACAGTAGTTGTAATACCTGTATCGCCAGAAATTGTTAATGTTTCACCTAAAGAAATAGGATCAGTTGAACCAGAGTCAGCGGCAATTGAAATTGTAGAATTAGTTAAATTTTGATTTGATATTGTAGTATATTCTAATGCCGTAGCACCAGAGTTAACTTGTAATACTTGATATGCCGTACCTAATGTAGTAAGACCTGTACCACCATCAGCGTAACCTATACTATCGGATACTGTAAACTCGGCAAGACCTGTTGGGTCTCCACTACCATTAAATATACCTTTTATAGGAATTCTATCTGCCATATTATGCTAATACCAATGTTGTTTTGGATGCTCCTGATCTTGTTGTAAACGGTACATATAAATTTTCTACCGCTGTTTGTAAAGTTGTTCCAGATGTACTTGGATCTAATGTTTTTGAAGTTCCGTCTCTTAAAACAAAACTAAATCCACTAGAAGTTCCAATTGTAACTGTATCACTTCCAGCATTTGTTGTTACAGTAGTTAAACCAGTACCTTCAAGTGTTAAAGTATCTGATTGTTGATCTGCAACTATATCACTTTGACCTGAAACTGAAATTGTTGTGAAAGAATTTGAACCAGCCGCATTAGCGATTTCAACGATAGCATTGCTGCTATCACGCATATAAATTTTTCGGTCTGCCGTATTAACAGCAACTTCACCAACTGCTAAATTAGAAGTAGTTGGAACTGTACTTGCTGTTTCCGACCTCTTTAATTTAATTATAGTGGCCATTCAATTATCCTTTCAATAATCTATTAACTAAAAGTTCCGCCGTCTAATGTATTTGTCCAATCTGGAGTGCCAGCGTTTGAATATAAGAAATATCCATCTGTACCAGAAGCAGTTACATTCAATTGACTTGTACCGTTACCATATACGATACCATTTGATGTAAATGTTGTTCTACCTGTACCACCGTAACTGACTTCGATTGTATTTGCTTCCCAAGTACCAGATGAAATAGTACCTAAAGTTGTAATTGAACCTTGTCCAGAATAAGTTGATTTAATTTCTAATCTGTCTGAAACAACAGCAATAGTACTGTCATCTACTACAACATCTAATTGGTTACCAGTTTTAATTAAAGCGTCACCAGCACTAATCTGACCAGCGCCAGAGAATTGTGAGAACGTAATATTAGTTGTACCAAATGTTGGTGTACCATTGTGAGTTGCAACATAACCGTTATCTGCGTTATTTGATCCAGATTCCACAAAGAAGAAAGTACCGCCAGTTAATTCAGCAGCAGTATCAGCGTCTGGACTTCTTGTCAATACAAACTGAGTCGAACCGTCACCAACAGTTGTTACTGTATAGATACCGTTTTGAATAGCATTTGATTGATCTTTAACAAGTATTCTATCTCCTTGACTTGGTGTAACACCATCAATTGATAAAGCACCGTTTGAACTAGCAGTTAAAGTACCTGCACCATTGTCGTATGTTGCTGATAAGTTTGCTGTTGTAGCAGCAACAACTGATTCTTTAACATCTAATCCGTTTACAACACCATCAACATATGCTTTGTTAGCAGCGTCTGTACTAGCAGTTGGAGTTGCAACATTAACAATTTTACTGTTGTTAACATCAACATCACCAGTTCCGTTAGGGTCTAGTACTAAATCACCATTTGCATTTGTAGTTGAAATTGTATTGCCATTAAAATTTAAATTATCTACAGTTAATTCAGTTATACCTGCAATAGCAGTAGTTGTTTCACCTGGATTTAAAGATGAAGAACCGAGTGTAATTGTATTTACAACAACGGCACCTGATGTAACAGTAAAGTCTGTAGAGTCAAAAGAAGCAACACCTTTGTTAGATGAAGTAGCGTCTTCTCCTGCAACAGTAATTGTTGTTCCAGCGTGAGTGACATTCATTCCTTCTCCACCCAATACTGAGAATGAGTGTGACGTTGGTGTCATTGCACCACTATCAGTTGTAACAGTTTTAACAACTGTATCTTCTAGTGTAACCGCACCTGAAGCAACATCAAAATCGTTACTATCAAAAGAAGCGACACCTTTGTTAGATGTACTAGCGTCTTCTCCTGCAACAGTTATTGTTGTTCCAGCGTGAGTAACATCCATACCTTCGCCACCGCTTATTGTAAAACCGTGTGTTGATGGAGTTAATGCACCTGAATCTGTTGTAACAGTTTTAACTACAGTATCTTCTAATGTAACC
>Ga0099848_1000060_pt1 | contig 39459 bp, 60 predicted proteins | sample CB_VirMetaG_3_FD_78179 | JGI IMG/M metagenome (GOLD analysis project Ga0099848, IMG submission 78179) | Freshwater to marine saline gradient viral communities from Chesapeake Bay - CB_1508_1S Viral MetaG | ecosystem: Environmental > Aquatic > Marine > Coastal | place: USA: Chesapeake Bay...
CACACGTGTTTTTTTCCACAAAACTTAGGCTACATGTAAGGTGATGACATGCCAGCAAAGGGGGGGCGACCGAAGAAACCGACAGCACTCAAGTTGCTGCATGGTGACTTTGAAAAGAATCCCAATCGCCGCAACAAAAACGAGCCGTCAGTCGAGCCGGGCACTCCCGATTGCCCGAAGCATCTGCCGGTGTTGGCTCGCAACGAATGGCGACGTGTCACCAGTGAACTCAAAGAGCTCAGGGTTCTGTCGCAGGTCGACAGGTCGTCTCTCGAGCAGTACGTCATGTGTTATGCCAAGTGGCGAGACTGCATAACGACTCTCAAGAAGGAAGGCGACTTCTACGAGACTGAGAAGGGAGTGGTTGAACACCCAGCGGGAAAAGCGTTGAGGCAATACGCTGGTCTATGTCATCGGTTTCTATGCGAGTTTGGCATGACACCATCAAGTCGCTCGCGTGTCCAATTGAGCGAGCCGGATTCATCGAACGACCTGGAGAAACGATACCTTGGCTGAGTGGTACTGGTACGACGAGGATGCAGCAGAACGGGCGGTCTCATTCTTCCCTGACTGCCTGATCCACGTCAAAGGATCGCTGGCAAACCAGCCGTTCGAGTTGCTCGAATGGCAGAAGCAGATTGTACGCGATCTGTTCGGCTGGAAGCGTCCAGACGGGACCAGGCTGTACCGCAAGGCGTACATCGAAGTCCCCCGGAAAAACGGCAAGTCAACGTTCGCCGCGGGACTGGCGATTTACCTGTTGCTTTGCGATGCGGAGGACGGGGCGGAGATTTACTCGGCGGCGAGCACTCGCGACCAGGCTTCGTTGGTGTATTCAATGGCAGCCGAGATGCTGCGGAAGTCGAAGTTGCTGTCGTCCCACGTGAAGATCAGAGACTCGGTCAAGCGAATCATCCATCCGAAGTCGGGGTCATTCTACCGAGCGATCGCGGCTGATGCCGACTCAGCTCACGGGTTCAACGCTCACGGAATCATCTTCGATGAGGTCCATACGCAGCCGGACCGCGAACTCTGGGATGTCCTGGACACGTCGACTGGTGCTCGCAAGCAGCCGCTAACGATCGCGATCACAACAGCAGGCCATGACAAGACGTCGATCTGTTACGAACTGCACAAGTACGCGAAGGCTGTCCGCGACGAGAAGGTGATCGACGAGTCGTTCTATCCGGTGATCTACGGTGCCGACTTCGACGATGACTGGCGTTCCGAGAAGGTCTGGGCCAAGGCGAATCCGTGTCTCGGCGTCGCTGTGTCGGTCGACTATCTGAGAGAGCAGGCAGCAAGGGCAGAAGAGAATCCGGCATTCGAGAACACGTTCCGCCGACTGCATCTCAATCAGTGGACCGAGCAGGAAAACCGAATCATCCCGATGCACAAGTGGGATGAGTGCGTCAATGAATACACGGCAGCCGATCTGGCCGGCCGAGTTTGCTATGGCGGGCTGGACCTGTCGAGCACTCGGGACGTGACAGCATTCTGCCTCGTGTTCCCAGAGGACGACGGTGGGTTCAGAATTCTGCCGCACTTCTGGATCCCTGAGGAGAACATCGACCAGCGTGCCGGGCAGGATCAGCGGATGATCCGGAACTTTGCTGAGCGGGGATTCGTTGAGTTAACGAGCGGAAACGAAGTTGATGTGGCTGAGTTGTCAGAACGGATCATCGACATCTGCAGCGAGCATGAGTGCGTACACATTGGATTCGACCCCTGGAATTCCACCGGAGTCACGCAAAGACTAAAAGAACTGGGAATGCCAGAGCAGGTCCTTGTTAAAATGCCTCAGTCGTTCGGGACTTATAACGAGCCATTCAAGAAGTTGTTGTCATTCCTCGGCAATGGCAAGTTTCGTCATGATGGAAATGAGGTGCTGCGGTGGATGGCTTCGAACACGACGCACCGCGAGGATGCGTCTGGGAACATCAGGCCAGACAAGGGCAAAAGTGCCGAGAAGATTGACGGTGTGTGTGCAATGTTGATGGGGATCTCGCTGGCCATCACGTTCGGTGGTGATGCGAGTGCCTATTCGTCGCCCAGTTCTGGTGTCGTGCTTTTTTAGGGGGTTACTGCCGTGGATTACGGTGTCTCAGAGTGGGTCGTTAATCCGGTCCCGGCTGCTCCCCCGCAGGCTATTAATCTGCGGGATGGTGAAACATGGCGGAACATCTTCGGCGGTGGAAAGACGTCGTCAGGTGTTAACGTCGACCACAAGACAACGATCGGCTATCCGCCGTTCTGGCGTGGCGTTAACCTGCTGGCCAACGGAGTCAGCGGACTCCCGGTCAACGTGTATCGCAGGACTGGCGACGATCGGGAAGTGGCGAAAACTCATCCGGCCCATCGGATGGTCAAGTACCGAGCGTCGTCAATCATGCGGGCTTCGAAGTTCCGAAAGACGATGCAGGGGCACGCACTGCTGTTTGGCAACGGATTCGCGTACATCGAGCGTGACGAGCGGGAGCGGCCGAAAAACCTGTGGATCCTGAATCCGCAGGCAATGATCGTCAGGTACATGGACGGCGAACTCTGGTATGCCACGACAATCAATGGCGAGCCGAGGAAGTTTCCTGGGCGTAACATTCTGCACATCACCGGGCTGTCTCACGATGGAGTCGTGGGTTACTCCGCCGTTGACCTGATGGCCGAGGCTCTCGGTGTTGGCATGGCCGCCCAGCGATTCGGTGGTAAGTTCTTCGGCCAGGGTGCGAACATGAGCGGACTGCTGATGGTTCCCGGTCATTTCAACGAAGAGAAGATTCGGAACACACTGGCGGCCTGGGGCGAGATGAACGAGGGACTGAGCAACGCTCACAAGGTCGCGCTATTGCAGGACGGCGTGAAGTTCCAGCAGCTCACGATCAATCCTGAGCAGGCCCAGTTCCTCCAGACTCGAGATTTCGAGGTCCGGTCAACGGTTGCGAACATCCTCGGCGTGCCACCGCACCTGCTCGGCGACGACAGCCGAACGAGTCACAGTTCGCTTGAGCAAGAGAATCAGTCATTCCTGGTTCACTCGCTTGGGCCGTGGCTGCACGAGTGGGAGGGTGAACTGACGGCCAAACTACTGTCGGAGCGAGAAATCGAGCGGGATACGCACTACATCGAGTTCAACCGCGAAGCCGCGGTACAGATGCAGTTCAAGGAGAAAATCGAGGGGTTCCGTGTCGAACTGGAGACTGGGATTGCGTCGCTGAACGAGGTTCGAAAGAAACTCAACATGCCGTCAATCGGGCCAGACGGCGACCGGCGATACCGTCCAGCGAACTGGGCCGAGATTGGCCAGGATATGCCGCAAGATCCCGCCGATTCGCAGCAATCCGCAGCAGATAGTGGCGATCCGCCGCCGAATCAGGCACAGGCTCTGGTCTCTCTCATCCAAGAGAACGTCAGCGACGCAGTGTCTATCGAGAAGCGGCGACTCGTCCATGCGTCGGAGAAGGAGCGGAACTTCTGTCAGTGGCTCGACGGGTTCTATTCGGCATGGTGTTCGAAGACGGTCCCGGGGCTCAGCAGTCCTGCTGCCGTCGACGTGAAGACGAGGTATGCGGCCGAAAGCAAGCGGCAGTTGCTGGAGATTGCCGGCTGCAGCACGGCGGAAACACTGGCTTCCAACGTCGAGGAGCTGGTCAACGGTTGGTCAGGCCGTGCTGTCGCACTGGTCGCTGATTTGATGGAGACGATTCAATGAGGCTGATTTGCAAGGTGCCTGACAATCTGCTGGCATCGTTTCACGACGAGACGATGAAGATCGCGTACAACGTCACTGATGACCAGGTCGATGTGTTCCTGCACGGCATTGTCGGCGATGAGTACAACCAGACTGACTCGCTGTCGATCGCCCAGATCCTTTCGGCCAATCGCGGCAAGACGGTCAACCTGCGTGTCAACAGTCCGGGCGGTCTGGCCTATGACGGTGTCGCGATCTACAACGCCATCGACAGTCACGACGGGCCGACGGTTGGGATCATCGAGGGGCGCGCTGGGTCAGCAGCTTCGCTGGCGGTCATGGCCTGCGACACAGTCAAGTGTCATTCGGGCGGCGTGTTCCATCCTCATTACTCGCTGGTAATGGCGTTCGGGCATCAGGCAGAGATCCGTGATGCCTTGGCGATTCAGGAGCGACTTGACGAAGATCTTGAGGCGATCTATGCCGAAGCCTCCGGGCGATCGCTCGAGCAGGTCAAGGCCGACCTGCTGGGGCCGAACGGAGACGGGACGGTGTTCTCAGCCGATCAGGCCAAGTCGGCCGGCTATGTTGACGAGGTCATCCAGCACAACAAGCGGAAGGAATCCGCCGACAGCAAGACGTCTCCTGCTGCAAGGTTGAACCTCTACGCGGCTCATAACGCTGAGTTGAGGACCAAAGTCCTTGACACACTGCGTCGACGCGGATAGCGTGAGTCCTCAATCAGTTCTGCACAGCCACTGACGCCCAGACGTCACGCTTTGCAATATCCTGTCGATGATGCCCAGACATCAGCCGGCCGGAAGCGTTGGAAACATCGCTGCCGGCCGGCTGTTTTCGTTGGCCTGCAGTGTCCCAGACACAAGAAAGGCTGACACTATGAGCATCAAGGCTCGCCTGGAAAAGCTCACGAACGAGCGACAGGACGCAATCGACAAGGCAAAACTGCTGATCGATTCGGCGAAGAAGTCCGAGGAAGGATTCACGGACGAGATCTCGGCACAGGTCGACGAGTTGCACGCCACAGCGAAACAACTCGATGAACAGATCGACGGTCTGCTGGCGAAGGAAAAGGCCGCGAGCGACAAACTTGACGCGTTGAACTCGTTCAGCGATCGCTCCGACGACATCCGCGGCGTGCATGTTCCGTCCGCTCCGCAGGGCAACGGGGATCAGAAGAAGTTCACGGTCCCGGCGACGGCTCGACGCTATGGCCGGCTGAAGAACTTCAGCGGCGAAGAAGGCGGTCGGACTGCCGAAGAGCGGGCTTACCGGTTCGGACAGTGGGCACTCGCTCGAGCGTCGATGGACATCTCAGCATTCCGGGGACGGTTCGAGTCGGCCTGCCAGTTTGCTAAGGACCAGTTCGGCGTCCCCGCCTATGCTGTGCATGGCGAGGGTGCTGGCGACGTCTCTGGTGCTCACGTGTTCGTCCCCGAGGAATTCGGGATGGATCTGGTCCGCCTGCGTGAGATGTACGGCGTTGCCCGTCAACTGCTGCGGGTCATCCCGATGACGAGCGACACTCGGACTGATCCCCGCCGCAACGGTGGGCTGACGGCCTACTTCGTCGGCGAGAACTCGGCCGGGACGGAATCGGACGCGTCGTATGACAACATCCGGTTGACTGCAAAGAAGTTGATGATCATCACCCGCATGAGCAACGAGCTCGGCGAGGATGCCGTTATCAACTTCGCTGATGAGCTCGTTGGCGAGATCAGCTATGCGTTCGCGAACAAGGAGGACGAGTGTGCCTTCAACGGCGACGGAACGTCCACCTACGGGGGGATTCTGGGAGTTCGTCCTGCATTGGACACGCTGACCGCAGGAACCGCTCCGGGGCTGATCCTCGGTGCCGGCAACGCCTACAGCGAACTAACGCTGGCGAACTTCGAAAGCGTGGTCGGTGCTCTGCCGGTCTACGCTGACACGCCCAACACTGTCTGGGTCTGTCACAAGAAGTTCTACCACACCGTCATGATGAGCCTGGCACTGGCTGCTGGCGGAACCACCGCGATGGAGATTCGGGACGGTGTTCGTCGTCCGATCTTCCTGGGTTACCCGGTTGTCTTCAGCCAGGTGTTCCCGTCGACCTCGTCCAACAGCCAGATCCCTGTCATCTTTGGCGACCTGTCGCTGGCTGCTCGGTTTGGCGATCGCCGGATGGAAACGATCGCGTTCAGTGACTCGGTCACTGTCGGTGGACAGAGCGTCTGGGAACGAGACCAGATGGCGGTGAAGGGGTCGGAGCGGTTCGACATCAACGTCCATGACTACGGCACCAACTCGGTCGCCGGACCTGTCTGTGGGTTGGAGATGGCCGCTTCGTAATCGGCTGAATGAACGAGTCTCGGGCCGGTCATTTCGGCCGGCCCGAGTTGTGACGAAAAACCTCATCGCTCAGGAGAAAATGCGATGCTTCCGATTGGATACAAGGTGCTCAACACCACGCCGCCTGCGGCGATCATTGACGACGCGGCGGTGACCACGACCGAGATAGACACTCTGGGCTATGACTACGCTGTCGTTTTGGTCAGCCTGGGTGCAACAGACATTGCCCTGACTGCGTTGTCGTTGCAGGAGTCTGATACGTCGGGCTCGGGTCACGCCAACGTAACTGGCTTGGTCTATGGCACGTCGACCGACATCGACGGGAACACATCAAGCCTGCCGTCGGCAACGGATGACAACGGTGTTTTCGCGTTTGAGGTCGATTTGCGTGGACGAAAGCGATACCTCGACGTTGCGGCGACGGTCGGCGACGGGACTGCTGGAGCGTTCGTCACGATCCAGACGATCCTTTGCCGAGCCAAGGAACTGCCGACGTCCATCAGTGACAAGGGGCTGACAGGATGCCTGCGAGCGTAACCGAACGCTCGGTCAGGTTCATCAGGAACTGGAACGGCCGAGAGACTGGGACTGTTCAGTCTCTCGGCCGCGGCCTGATGGAGACACTGGTCGAGCGGCGAATTGCTGTCTGGAACGAGCCGATCTGCAGCCAAAGCAAGGCGAAACGCCGTGGCAACGCTAAACGCAACGTACAAGGTGACCAGCGAGCCGGCGACTGAGCCAGTCTCCGTCGCGACGCTCAAGGAACGCCTTCGCATCACGACCGGTGAGTTTGACCGGGAATTGGCGGATCTGCTCAAGGCCGCAAGGAAGCAGGTCGAGAACGATGCACACATCAAATTAGTGACACAGACGGTGGCACTGTATCTCGATCGGTTCCCTCCGGGGAACGTCATCGAGATCCGTCAGTTGCCAGTAACTGCGGTGACTTCGGTTCAATACGTCGACGAGGATCAGACGACGCAGACGCTGTCGTCGTCGCTGTATAACGTCGACCTGGACTCCAAGCCTGTCCGGATCATGCTTGTCCCCGATGAGGATTGGGAGGACACGGAAGCCCCCTGGCCGGCCGCTGTGACGGTGACTTTCACTGCGGGCTACGGCGTCGCGTCGGCGGTGCCGGTTGAGGCCAAGTTGGCGATTATCGAGTGGTGCCGAATGCACTGGGGGCGATGCGACGGCGACCAGACAAAGTACACGAACCTAATCAACTCGCTGGCGTGGTCCGGGTACTGGAAGGGCATCTGATGCGTTGCGTCAGTGAGTACGACAAGAAGGTGACGATCCAGCAGTCCGCGGGGACTGCTGATGCTCACGGTCATGTCGACATCACATCGGCTAGCAACTGGAGCACATACACGACGAGCTATGCGGCGGTGAAGACCAAGGGCGGTCGCGAGTTCTGGAGGATCGATCGTGTTGAGGCCGACGTATCTCACGTCTGGTTCTGTCCGTACTCGGCAACACTGGCCGCGGCGACACCGAAGATGCGGCTCGTGAATGAGTCGGTCACCTACGAGATCGTCAGCGTGATTGATGTCGACCTGGCTCACGAAGAGATTGAGATTCAGACGAAGAGGGCCGTCTGATGGTGAGCAGACGCTTCACGACTGGATTCAAGGAAATTGACAAAAACCTGAAATACCTGAAGGACACAGGCACCAGGCGTGTTGTGTCGGCAGGTATGAGGAAGCAGGGACAGTATCTGGCAAAGCAGATCAAAGCTGATGTCCCAAGCCGCTACAAGTCCATCCGTAAGGCCATCGGATGGAGATCGTTAGCCCTGCGAAGAAATAAGGGAATGCCAGGCGTCAAGGTTGGGGCAGGCGTAGGACAGAACAAAGCGGCCAAGGGTAGAGCAAATATCGTCAGGTTTGCGAGATCCAGAGGAAAGCGGCTAGGCGTAGGTATCGACTCAAGAAATATCCACTGGTGGTTCCTTGGTACAGCAAAGCGAACGACAGGAACCAGACGACGAGGCAGGAGTGGGATAAGGGTAGACACAGGCAAGCCCAAGATGAATAGGGGCGTTATGCCAAGCCAGATGTCCCCAGTGATTTACTACGCAAGGCGTGAGAAAACAGCTCTTATGGCCATCATGCGAGCTGAGTCTGCAAAGGCTCTTGATAAAGAGCTGAAGAAGCTGAAGAAGGTGGGCTGATGCGATCAGGGCTGGTGTCACTATTGGTCAACGAGGCGACGGTGTCGGCGATTGTCGGCAGTCGTGTCTACGTGACCAGGGCACCACAGCAGGCCGCATATCCTCACCTCATCATCACGCAGATGGGGACGGAGGAAAACAAGAGCCTCGACCAGACGAGCGGGCTGCGGTTTATCACATTCGACATCGACTGCAAGGCTCAAACCTCGGTGGGTGCTGAGACTCTGGCCAATGCAGTCAGGACGTTCATCGACGACTACACGGGGACGGCAGGAAGTTTCACGGTCGGGGCAGTCCTTCTCGGCGGCGAGTCAGACGACTATGAGTCGCCGACGGACGGCAGTGACAAGGGTGTCTATGTTGTGACTCTCGACGTTCAGATTCAATACAACCCATGAAACTCGACTGGTGTAAGGACTCAGGCCAGTGGAACATCTGGGACATCGACAGCGGCGCGTTACTTGCAAAGGTGCAGTCGGTTCAGTTACTGGTGCCGGCTGAGTTTGTAACGACTGATGGCGGTCGACACGGCTACTGCGTCGTGTGTGGTGTTTTGACAGTTACTGACGGCAAAGCCGTAATCAGGAGAATGAGCAATGGCAATCGTAAAGTGTAAGGGAACGGTCCTTCAGCAAGAGCTGGCAATGACTTTCACGGCTGTTGCTCAGGTGATCAGCCTGGAGCAGTCTGGTGCTGAGTCAGAGACTTTCGACTCAACCACGCTGGACACCAGTGGTGCCGGAAAGACCTACGCTCAGACAGGCTACACAGAGCCAGGATCTGTCAGCGGCGAGCTATTCTATGATCCTGCGTTGGCAGGCCACCAGGCGATCACCGACCTGCTGACAACTCCAGCCGATCAGAATTGGAAAATCATCTTCGCTGATTCTGGCACAACCGAATACCCATTCACTTCGGCGGGTGTCGGCTTTGATGTCAACGTGGATATGACTGATGGCTTGAAGGGTTCATTCAACTTCAAGCTGGACGGCTTGGGCACCTGGCCTACCTAATAAGTGAGGAACCGACTTGAAAGCGACGTTGACGCGACGGCTTGAGATGGCCCCTGGGCATCCTGAATGGAAGCCTGGGGTGAAGCAGTGGCTTGAGCCGGGGACTGTGATTGAGCACCCACGCTCTTACATGCTGGTCAGGATGGGCGTTGCTGATGCTGCTGATGATGAGGCAGAGAAGGCAGCGAACATGACCAACACTCAGAAGCAGCAAGCAAAGGTTGCTTATGAACGGGTGAGCCGTGGAATTGCTCCTGAAGATTACGAGGCTTTCGACGATGGTGAGATCATGGGATATAACCCCGATGGATCACCGATCCCAGGCCCCAACGCTGACTTCGACGAGGAGGATGACGATTGAGTTTGATCAGCCGCGATGAGTTCCTGAAGCCGCTTGAGGTGGCCAAGGAAAAAGTGGACCTCCCAGAGTTTGGAGAGGGCAAGCACTGCATTGTCTGGGGCTTCAACGCCAAAGAGCGTACCGACTTTGAGTTGAGCCTTCAGAATCGCAAGGGCAAGCTCAATCTGCAGCAGGTGCGTGAGCGTCTGATCGTGGCCAGTGTCAGAGACGAGCAGGGCAACCCCCTGTTTACTCAGGACGATGTGGCAGCGATTGGCAATCAATCAAGCACCGTTGTGCAGAGGATCTTCGACGTAGCTATGCGGCTTTCAGGCTTCTCTGATAGCGATGTGGAGAGCCTTGCAAAAAACTGAGACACGACCACAGGAGACGGTTTGAACTCCGCCTGGCTCTATCCTGTGGTCGACATCTCGCTGACGACCTTCTGACAACCATAACCCCGCAGCAGTACGACGAGCTTCTGGCTTATGATCATGTGGAAGGAATCGGCAACGAGCGTCTGGTAAAGACTGTTGCCATAGGTATGGCTGCTATCTGTCGCAGTTTAGGCTCTCCGATTGACTGGTGGCATCTGATACCAGGCGAAGAGGAGCCCAAGCAAGACGCCAGCCCTGAAGCAGCCGCGAAGATGTTTGGAGCGTTTGTCAATGGCCACTCTCGGTGACTTGGTAGTAAACATAAGCGGCAATGCCTCGGGCCTGTTCCGGGCGTTGTCGTCTTCTCGTGCGCAGATATCGTCATTCGGTACTGAGCACACCAAGGTAAGCTCACTGGTTGCTGGCGGCTTTGTTTCGATGGCGGCAAAGGCAGCGGCTTTTGCCAGTTCTCTGGCACTTGTCGGATCTGCTTATTCATCCCTGCGAAAAGGGATGGATATATATATCAGCAGGCAGCGCGCCATTCTAGGATTCACGAGGAAGCTGGGAAGCGCTGCCGCTGCTGAGGCTTTCCAGAGACAGCTTGAGAATTTTGCTCTCTCAACACCGTTTCAGTTGCCTGAAGTGACTGTGCTGGCATCGAACCTGATGAACACAATCGACCCCAGCCAGTTGGAAGACATCCTGGGCATCATCGGTGACCTGGCGGAAGCACACCCATCGACGACCTTTGCAGAGTTGGGAGCTGTCGTTGCTCAGTCTTCAGCTGAGTTCAAGGTGATGACAAAAGACTTGCGCCAGTTCACAAGTCAGGGTATCGATGTCCTGGGAGCCTTCGTCGATGCTGGACTTGTGAAAACAAAGGACGAGGTGTTTGCACTGGCTGAGGCTGGAAAGATCACGTTCCCAACACTGCTGCAGATGCTTCGCAACATACGCGACGAGAAGTTTGCAGGAGTTGCTCAGGAGGCTTCCAACAGCTTTGGAGGGCTTCTGACACGCATCAATGACATCATCGGCACAAACCTCGGCAAAGTGTTCGGTCAGCTTGTTGATATCCTGGGGATTGACCTGAACGGTGTGCTGGATGTCGTCAACGAGGGATTTGGCACATTCTCAGACTTCCTGGAAGCCAACCGTGAGGATCTTGGCTTCTATGGCAGCCTGATCAAGAGCATATCGGCAGCACTGTTTGAGCTGGTGAAGGTGCTGGTGAAGGTTGCTGGGGCTGTGGCTTTGGGCCTCGGCCACACGTTCAAAGGTGCCCTTGAATTCCTTAAAGAGATGCTTGATGAGACGGTATGGGTGCTTGAGAAGCTAAACCAGTCGTCTTTCCTGAAGAAGCTGACAGGTTTCGGAGGAGCCCCAAGCAGCGGCGGCACAGTGATGGACGGTGTGGGCTCATTGAAGGGGGTTGTGCCGGGAATCGGTGGATCATCCCCCACTGTGGGCGACGTTCCAGGTTCAGTGCCTGACCTTGAGGTCAGCAAGATTGTGTCACCTTCTATTGAGGGATTCCAGAACGCAGACGCTTCAGGACTGAACCTAAAGATATACGAGGACAAAATGAAGGCATCTGCTGATGCCCTGGCTGAGCTTAAGCGTGATAATGAGCAGCACAATGAGTCATGGATGGCAAGGAATGTCGACTGGGTGAATGCGATGAAGGAGCGAGAGCAGGAAAGCACTGGCGCTGGTTTCGTTGGTGCTTTGTCGGCAGGAACTGCAGAGGCTTATTCTGCAATCGTACGATCCATCAACAATAAGCAGGCCCAGGCAGCACAGCAGACTGCGAACAATACAGCAGTGACGAATCAGAAACTTGACGTGCTTACGGCAGGAGTTACCAGCATGTTTGGCAACTTCGGCGTGGTGCCTGATCTGGGTGGCATATGACTGTTGTACTCGCCAGTAAAGTATGGGAAGGCCGCGAAGGCTCTGATGGTGATCAGGGCGTTCGTAATTACACACAGGTCTGGCGCGTGCAGACCAACAACAAGTGGGACGATGCGGCCACCGTCCTCAGCAGCGTATCGGCTGGCGTTCCCTATCGTGGCCTGATCTACTCAGGTGATAACGCTGCCTACTGCACGAGCGTCAGGGCCAGGAATGAAGGCTCCAGCCCCTATTGGTGGACGGTATCTGCCAGCTTCAGCACTGAGCGAGAGATAAGTGACAGCCCTCTTGACGACACGCCTGAGATATCCTGGAGCACGGAACAGTACCAGGAGCCGGCTGTATTCGACAACGCCAGCAAGGGTATTTTGAACTCAGCAGGTGACCCATTCGACCCGCCTCTGATGCGTGATGTCAGCCGGCGAGTGGTGCAAATCACTTACAATGCCTCGGTGGTGCCCACCTGGCTCCTGAGCTACCAGGATGCCGTCAATTCAACCGCTATCCTGATCGACAACTTCCCGGTAGCTGTCAGGGAAGCGAAGCTACAGCGGCTAACTGTGAGCCCTGTGCGTGAGCGTAATGACATACAATACCGCACGGTGGACGCAGTCATTCACCTCAACAAAGACACTTGGCGAGCTTCTGTGCTTGATGCAGGCTTCCGTGAGGTTGATCCCGATGACCCGACGAAGCGGCGTCAGATCACGAATGACGGTGACAGCCTGGAGCCTACGGTTCCGGCTTTGTTGGATGGCAGCGGTTCTAAGATCACGGACCCGACTGTAACGAGTGCAGTCTTCCTGACGTTTGATATCTACCCCGAGGTGGACTTTACAGTGCTGCCTGGGATTGTGGCCCAGTAGTTATAGGAGCGCCCACAGATGGCAGATGAAATTACAGTGACAGTCAGGACTCAGCTGAGCAATGGCACCCTGACCGACGACTTCCGACCTGGCAACATCACGGTAGACCAGACAACCTCCGGCATGAGCTGCCAGGTGCTGAGCATCGGCACCAGTGAAGAGGACATTACCTTCGGTGATGTGGCGACTGAGGGTGTATGCACGCTCTACAACCTGGACGCGACTAACTATGTCCTGTGGGGCAAGAAGGACGGCAGCGGCAACATGCAGGCCATCGGCAAGCTGAAGCCCAGCCACATTCCGGCAGTGTTCAATTTCAACGCTGGTAGTACGCTGCGGATGCAGGCCAATACTGCTGCCTGTAAGGTTCGGATCTGCTTGTACGAGGAATAGGCCATGCTGAACCTCCTCGGCCCCAAGGCCATCGAGCAGCTGCGGCAGATCGTGAAGGCTGAGTACACCCGCCTCCGCAGCACAGAGGCACCGCGAGCACGCTGGTCAAAGCGTGGCGCCGGTGGCACCTGCAACATCCAGCGTCGATATGTGTGCTCAGGTGGCAACCTGGTTGAACAGTGGCGGGACTGCTCCCAGGGCACGACATGGACCAACTCAGCCACGACATCACCACCGGATGAGGCTTGATGCCGTACAACGACCTGAGCACTTGCAACTGCTGCCCGGTCATCAGCCCGTGCATCTGCAACATGTATGCAGTGCCATGCTGTTTCTCATTCTCTGGCTACACTCACTGCTCATTCGCTCCCAGCGGAAGCCTGTGCAAAAACACGCTGGTGCATTCGATCAACGGGCTGATTACATCCTGCCTGTGGTTGAGTGAGGCGACTTGGGTGATTGTTGAGCCGGCTGCTGGTTCCTCATCGTATTTCCCCCGGCATTCGCGGCTGTTGTGGGCTTTGAGACTGAGCACCACAGGAAGTTATTCGCTGCTGCTGTGTCTCGCTTCATTCAGCCCGACGACAGGCGAGCCGGCCAGTGTCTCTCTTCTGGAGTTGGCACGATGGCTCCCGTCCTCTGGCTGGGATCCGATGTTTGACACCAGCACTCACGCATTCACATTCGACAGGCTTCTGGCTCAGGCTTCAAACTTCCCGTCAGTCATCAACTGCGATTACCCATCAGGCTGCGGCACTTCTGTCGTCGCTGATGGCAGTAACCTGCCGCAGACCATCAACGTGACCCCCAGTTGCTTCATATCAACCGACGCTTGTCAGGCAGCATGCCTGCAGTCGATCACTTCGGACGAGTCTGGCTGCGGCAACTGCTCATCGGACAACTTTTGCTCTGATGGCATGCTCCCCGCAAACTGCTCGTGGGAATGGAACAGCGGCAGCGGCTTGTGGGAAGTCACCAGCGACGATTGCAGCAACTCACCGGACAGCGGCTGCGGTTGTGTCCCGATGCTGACGGGTTGCGACACTGACGACCCAGGCACGCCATCCCTAACCACAGGCCCATGCTACGACGCTGCCAGCCACAGCGAGGGGGTACGAGTATGCGATCCGTGACTCACGCACTGAGCGTCGTGGCGGAATGCTCGACCACAGAGATTGCTGAGCGTCTGGCTTCCAAAATGGCTAACGTGTCGTTGGTTGACGACAACACAATCAGCCTCAAGTGGCCCGGTGCCAGTGACGGTCAGGTCGAGAGGATGCGGTCGCTGATGGACAATCTGTACGAGACAGGATCACTGGCTGCTCCCGCTGCGGTTACCGTTGTCGATTATGACCCCTCCACTGTGATCGACACCCAGCCCGTGCCCCTCACACGCAAGATACGCAACGCTGGCCGAGCTGTTGTCCGCAACGCCAGCCAGTTCCTCCAGCGTCGGCCAGTGCTCTCCAGCGACGACCTGGCAGCCAAACGCTACGCAATCTGCGAGGCATGTCCCCACTTCCGCAACGGCAGCTGTGCCGACGTGACGTTGGACGATGGCACAGTGGAGAGGGGCTGCGGCTGCAACCTGAAAGCTAAGGTCAGGCTCCAGGCTGAGAGCTGCCCACACGACAAGTGGTGAATGAGACAGTGAGCGACGCCGGACCGTCGTAGCGGCACGCCTGCTCCGAGATGCAGGTGCGAGGCGGAGGCGGGATTTCCTCCGCCTCTTTTTTTTTGGTTGACAGGAGATTGGGAACATGCCACAGTTTTCACCTGTCGACGTCGCCTCAATGGAGAGAGCGGCAGACCGAGTGCTGGAACACCCGATCGACACGACGTGTAGCGAGGACACGCAATGCCAGGCCGAAGCCCTGCCGCCGAGACAAGATATCGGCAACGCACGGCCGCCGCAATCACTCTTGATTGCCACAGCCACGCAACCGCGATGACCGCTCCCGTTGTGTCACACATCACAACCCGATCGAGCGAGGATCATCATGGACCTGTGGAATCAGTATCAAGCTGCTGTTGAGGAACACAGAACAGCACGACAGCACGCGGATCGAGTCGACCGCTCAGTGTTCAGCACGACCGAGGAACGGCACCGTGCCGCGTGTGCCTCCGCCAGAGCTGCCCAGCGTTGCGTTGTCGCATTGCAGGCCTACCGAGACGACCTGCTGAGCGGGATCGAACTCGTGTCTGACGATGAGGACGATTTCGTCACGACGACTCCGGCGAGCAAGCCGGTGAAGAACCCGTCGCATCTCATCGACGGAACACGCCGCCCGATCACTGACCTTGACGACAATCAACTCGATCATCTGGAGCACGAGTTCGCAAAGGGGCGAATTTCGATCCCAGATTTGGCCGACAGGTGGAATGTGTCGGTGTTCTCGCTGGTCGCGTTACTCCAAGGACGGGGCGTGATCGAGTTCGAGTCCGAGTTCGGCCGCCGGCTCGGACACATCGATTACACGGTCCGGATCCGTCAGACAAGGCCTCAGCCCTGCCGCGTCGCGATCGATTACGAGGCCGTTGCTCGGGACAGACTCGCAGGGCTTGGATACCGGGAACTCGGCGAGAAACACCAGTTGAGTGTTGATCGGACGCGAAACGCATTGCGACAATGTCGCCGGCTCGGGCTGCTGCCAGCACGCAAGGAGTCGACGCCGAGGTACGAGCGAGTCGCTCAGTACATTCAGGACAACCCGCTCAAGTCTCACGCTGAGATCGCGAGGCACTTCAAAATCACCACGCGGCAGTTGACTGCGGATCTGTACGCGGCGAAGAAGGCGGTGGTGATCAATAACAGAAAAAGGCGGGACGACGGTCAGGTCGATCCAGCCTAATCTGACAACGCAACAATCAACATGGGAGAGCAGACCATGATGACAGCAGAACTCATCCAGCCACTTATTGACGAGGCGAGGCGGAATGGCTGGCCGTTTTTTCCGCCTCGATTTTTCGGCCGAGAGCAGGTGGCACATTGGCTCGCCATCGACGTCAAGACGCTCAACGCTAGGCTTCAGCGGACTGGTCTCGGTAAGATCCCGCACTGGTCCGGATTGCTGGACATTGAGGTGATCGCGAATGCGTTGGTCATGCGGAACACGGATGAGCCGGATTGACCGTAACGCTCACACATCACCGGGCCGCCGCCAGTGGCCTGAACTCTTCGGACACGCGGACGGCGGCTCCGTGTGGATGTGATTGTTATGACCGAAGAAGCAAAGCGGATTGTGCCACTGGAAGACGATCAGTTCGATCGGCTGTGGCAGGATTATCGGGCGAGAGACCTGGTGACCACGACACTCGCCAATTTGATTATGGAACTATGCGAGCGCAAGGCCGAGCAAGAATCGGACATGTGGGGAACCGTTTATCGGCTCGCTGGCGTGGACAGGACCAAGGAGGGCGTCAAGATTGACTGGATCAATCGGTGCATTGTTGTCACTGAAAGGATGCAGTCATAACGTATTCGCGTAACGGGGCCGGGAGCAGCCCCAGAACAAACCAACCAGCGTGAACCGGCTCCCGTTCACGCGACAGTTATGCAAAAGTGAGGTGTGGAATGCCCACGTCGCCAGAAGTCGCAGAAACATTTGAACTCACACCGGAAACAGCTATCAGCATTCTCGAGCAGTTAAACAGAACGCTGGAGTTGATCCAGGCGGTGCCCGAGTATGGCGGTGTTATTTGCGACAGCCTGACAGCGCGGCAGCGCGCTGAGTATGGCGTCCTGAATTGTATCGAGGTGTTTTGCACACGAGTGGTCATTGTCAAAGGACAGTCGTCATAACTACTATTCGTCACGACAGCGATCGAATATCACCGCCGTGGCCTGATATTTCTATCCAACTTTCCATCATGTGCAGAAATCCAATCTGTGCCAGCAACCCCAGAATCCGCCAAGGATCTTCGTCATGCCCCATGAATCCACGCATCAACTGGTCGAGACGGTCGGTCCATTCCTCTCCGCGTGCGTGCAGGTGCTGCCATGCTTCCTGCTTTAACTGATCGAGTTCCGAGCGGATAACGGCCTGATCCTGCTGCAGCCCACGAATATCTGGCATCTTGCGTCCTCCTTCTTGCGGCGTTGTTGCGATTCCGAACACTCCCTACTTGGTGAGCTACCCGGTCGCGGGGTAAACTGACGGCACTATTCCTTACATACGCCGTGGATTTGTGGATTGTCCGCAAAAGCAAGAAGCCCGCTCGGAAATGAGCGGGCTTTTGTCATTCAGTCGTCAGTCTCGACCACTGGTGGCCGGCCGCGGCGGGGAGGCTGGAACTCTTCCTCCCTGCCGTAGTGCTGGTGCAGTACACGCAGTATGACCTCCTGCACGCTGCAACCGCGATCGTGAGCGTCGGCAAGCAGGTCGGGTCCGATCGAGTCTGGGATCCTGATCAGGAGTTGGGGGTTGCCGGTCATCGTGTTTGCTCCCTGTCTATTCAGTGAACCGCACGATCTCGTGCCGGTCGTAGTTGCTGGGATCCGAGACGCACCGCATCTCGTATCCGTCCGGCAGTGCGTCTCGGATCGCCTGCACTCGCTCATCCGACACGTGCAGCGTGCAGCCTGTCTCGGTCGGCACCGCATATGCGGTGTTGTATCCGACCGCATCAAGCGACTCGTACAGGGCGGGATAAAGTCCACGCAGCCGCTCACGCTCCATGTCGAGCCTCGCCATCGCAAGGCACCGATCCGTGACGTCGTCGTGTCGGCTGCCGTAGGGCAACCCGCCGTCCTGACCTGCCGGCCCGGCATGGTAGATCCTTCCGTCCCGTATAAACACGCCGTCGTATTCTCCAGGCCGGCATCCGACGCTGCCAGAAGTGCTGCGATTGTCGTAGTGCTGGCCGGTCAGCACTGCCCGGCCAGCTGCGATGTATGGGTGCATTTTCTCTCCCCGTCTCGTAGTTGCGAAATCAAGGGCCAGCCCACGCGACTGGCCCCAGGTGTGTGTCAGACGACCATCCAACTGTCGTATGGCTCGTCTGACATGTCGCTGTTCCACTGCTGCACAGCGACGGCGGTGTAGCCATCAGCCCGCACAGCGGCCTGGAATGCGGGCTGCTCGCAGAGTTGGTACAGTTCTTCCCAGCCGCCGCGAAAACTCGCAGCATCGGGCACCCCAGCGTCAGCCAGCAGCGTGACCAGAGCGTCCCGGCAGTCGTCGTCGCCGACTCCCAGCGATCGCAGGTCAAGCACATCCTCCATGTCTACCTCATAACTGTGGACCGTGGAGGCATAGAACTCGGCCGCGTCCCGGTCGGACGTCAGCCATGTGCCGCTGGTGAGGGCAGGTGGCAATGTGTTGTCGTCGCCGCGGTAAAGCTTCATGATGCTCTCCATTTCTGAATCAGCCCGCGATCGCCCGTACCAGCAGGTCGACCAGCCACAGGCAAGCTGCCATGCTGGCCAGGGCCTGCAGGATGTGGCCGGCTGTGTCGAGTCGTCTGTGTGTCGCCTGACTCGTCAGTTTGTTGCGTCGCATGGTTATGCATCCCTAAATTGCCGAGTAAAGTTCGTTAAGTGCCTGAGCCTGTCGCTCAGGATCCTCAGCGTTGCCGATGTCGCCGAGCAGATCAGCGTCGTCGCATGTCACGCAGGTGATGGCAGTCTCGCCAGCGGCAATCATGCCGGCGATGCGATGGTATCCGTCGACGATTTCAACTCGCCCAGATGGTCGCATCTCGACCACTGGCATGGCGGGACAGTCCGCCTGACTCAGAGTTGGGACATCGCAGCAGTCAGCGACCTGGTCAACCAGCGAAGTGGCGTCGACATTGATGATCGTGGCTCGCATGGTTCCGGCTCCGTTTGTTTGTGTTGTGTTGCCCGCGTCTGATTTAATAATAGCATTTATCGGCAGGGTGTCCACTGAATTGATATCGTTTTCTGAAAGTTTTCCAGAAGTCATTTCCGGCCCAGAAAATGATGGACAAAACGAGAAATACCAGAGACTCGTTTCGGCTACGACACACGGCGACCAGCGACCACGCGACACGATCGATTGCGACACGCGACGACAGGACTATTCGGCCCACGCACCGATAGTTGACAGTGCTGGACAATCGCCGAATGACCCGCATACTCCGTCCTGTCAGCCACACGACAGGAGCGAACAGGTGCGAATCACGACGTCAAACGAAGCCCACGGTTATCGGATCGGACAGGATGGATTCCTGACGCCGAGCGAAGCCGCTGAGCTGACGTCGATGTCAACTCGCACTCTGGCACGACTGGCCGACGAAGGACACCTGCGGCGAGTACGGATAAGTCACAAGACGGTCCGCTATTGCCGACGCTCGATCATCGACTGGTTCGCCCAGCACGAGGACTGACAGCCACTCGCGTTAACAACGTCACACACTCTGCGAGGAAGGTACGCACATGCTCGTGCTTATACGCAAACGCAACGAGTCGATTACATTCATGGTCGACGGGACCACGTTCGAGATTCGCGTGACTCGCACAGGTCAACACCGAGTCCATCTCGCGATCGACGCACCGCAAAACGTCGTCGCTGTGCGATCGGAACTGCTGAACCGGAAGCAACTGGGGCAGGACGCGGGTCGAAGTGACGCGACCCCAACGCAGGAGCGTTGACCCTGCACGGATGCGTGCCTGAGCCGGCCATCCCGACATGGACTCCAGCGGGATGGTCGGCCAGGTGTGTTCGATTCCTAAGTCTCTCACACGGACAACGTCACATGATTCAAGTCAGCGAAACCATGCTCATTTCACTCGTTCTGGCGGTGCTGTTCGGACTCTTCGTCGCCGACGTCACGTGGAATGGGTTCCGAGGTAAGTAGACCGACCAGCCCCGCCCAGCACTAACACGACACTATTCCTGACGACTTCTTGAGGGAGGTGATCGATGTTGTGTTGCCCAACACCTGGAGCGTTTCCAGAACCCGCTGGGCGGGGCTTTAACACACTCCCGGACCTGTTAGTTCTTCTCCATCATTTTCAACGAAGAATCGAAGGATCCCGCCGGGAGTGCGGCCGGGTGCTTGAGCGAGAACAGGCACCCGGCCACTTTCAAACATCAATCAGAGAGAGCAGATGGACTATCAACAATTCCTGAAGTCAAAGAACAGGACGATCGAACCGTGCGGGTTCGATCCTGTCGACCTGAATCCAAGTCTCTTCGCGTGGCAGGCTGATATCGTCCGATGGGCGTGCCGCATGGGTCGATTCGGTGGGTTCGAGGATTGCGGTCTCGGCAAGTCGTTTCAGCAGTTGGAATGTGCCAGGTTATTCTCAATCGAAACTGATCAACCAGTTCTTATCCTAGCTCCGCTCGCGGTCGCCGAGCAGACAAAACGTGAAGCCGAGAAGTTTGAAATCGACCGCGACGTCACGGTGATTAAGAGTCAGTCCGACGTTCGGCCAGGAATCAACGTCTGCAACTATGAGCGTCTCCATGCACTTGATGCCACGTCATTCGGTGCGGTCATTCTGGATGAAGGCTCGATCATTAAATCGGTCGACGGAAAGATTCGAGGCCAGTTGCTCGACCAGTTCAGTGGGGTGAAGTATCGCCAATCATGGACCGCGACCCCCGCTCCGAATGATCACATGGAGATCGGCAATCAAAGCGAGTTCATCGGCGTTATGTCCCGCGTCGAAATGCTCGCTCAGTATTTCGTCCACGACGGAGGCGACACCAGCAAGTGGCGATTGAAAGGCCACGCGGCATCGAAGTTCTGGGAATGGATGGCGGACTGGTCCGTGATGCTGCGGTCGCCGGCTGACCTCGGGTATGAGTGCGACGGGTACAGCCTACCTCCGATCAATTATCACGAGCATGTGATTGACGTAGATCGCCCGATCGACGGGATGCTGTTCGCAATGGAGGCCAGCACGCTGGCCGAGCGTCGGGCTGCTCGGAAGCAGAGTATCAATGAGCGATGCGAACACGTTCGCGATCTTGTTACCAGCAACTCGGATCCGTGGGTGGTCTGGTGTAACTACAACGACGAGGGCGAATTGCTGGCGTCGTTGATCCCAGATGCTGTCGAGGTAGCCGGACGGCATTCGACCGACGAGAAGGAATCGCGGCTGTCTGATTTCACGAACGGGAATACGCGGGTTCTGATCACCAAGCCAAAGATCGGCGGATTCGGTCTGAATTGGCAGCACTGCCCAAATACCGCGATCTTCCCGACGGATAGCTGGGAGCAGTGGTATCAGATGATCCGCAGGTTCTGGCGGTTCGGCCAGCAGAACACTGTCAACGTCCATTATATCACGAGTGGGCTGGAGTCGGCTGTAGTTCGCAACCTGATGCGGAAAGAGAAGGACGCTCACTCGATGTTCGACGGCATCGCTCATGCGATGGCCGAGAAGTCACGACGTAACATTCGAGGCGTCGAACGTCAAACGAACTCATACCAACCGTCACAAATCATGGAGATCCCAACGTGGCTACATCCTGCTTAAATCAGTCCATCGGGAATGAGTATGCCATCTACAACGGCGATTCTTGCGAGGTCATCGCTGGCATCCCTGACAACTCGATCGGTTTCACAGTGTTCAGCCCTCCGTTCGCGAGCCTATACACGTACAGCAACTCGGAACGGGACATGGGCAACTCCGCGAATTACGACGAGTTCTGGCAGCACTTCGGCGAGTTTCTCATTCCTGAATTGTTTCGTGTGACTTCACCTGGCCGATTATGTTCGGTCCATTGCATGAATCTTCCGACGACAAAGCAGCATCACGGGTATATCGGAATCCAGGACTTTCGCGGTGACATCATCCGCTCTTTCAAAGACGCAGGATGGATCTACCATTCCGAGGTCTGCATCTGGAAAGATCCCGTTACTGCGATGCAGCGGACCAAGGCACTCGGGCTGCTGCACAAACAGATTTGCAAAGACTCAACAATGAGTCGGCAGGGGATCCCCGATTACGTCTGCACATTCCGCAAGCCAGGCGTCAACGATGATCCAGTCAGCGGGCCGTTCGATCACTTTGCCGGAGATCAGTCGACTTTCCGCGTGACCGGAAACAAGTCGATAGATATCTGGCAGCGATACGCCAGCCCTGTGTGGATGGATATCAATCCCAGTCGAACTTTGCAGTACACGACTGCACGAGACGAGGAAGACGAAAGGCACATCTGCCCGCTTCAACTCGACGTCATCGAGCGATGCTTGCAACTCTGGAGCAACCCGGGAGACACGGTGCTGAGTCCATTCGCTGGGATTGGTTCTGAGGGATACGTTGCGGTCACAATGGGCAGGAAGTTCGTCGGAATCGAACTGAAACAAAGCTACTTCCGAATCGCAAGCCAGAATCTTGAGAAGGCTGAACAGTACGCAGCACAACCATCACTCTTTGACGAGGTTCATTGATGACTTCCAGTAATTGCTCCCATCCCATCATGCACAGCGACGACAGCGGCACGTATTGCTCATGGTGCGGCAAGTTGCTCGCTGCGAACAAACTCTGGCCGGAGCTTGAGGATACATCGCTGCTCGCCAGGCACCAGAACCGACTCGGCGACTGGTCAGTCCTGAAGAACGACGGGCACTGGTGGGTCAGGTATCTACGCGGAGTGTTCGCACTAACACGCGAGGGATGGCAGCGAGCGGAAGCAGAGCGAGAAATGAGAGCACGGATTGACGGGATGATTCGAGAGAGGGACCAAGCAATGAAGGGACTGACAGTTGATGAATGATCCATTCGCGGCACTCACAGAGCAGAAACCAACGCGGCAACGCGGCGGCGTGCTGTTCTACGACCTCGAGACTGTGCCAGACGAGTCGCGGTTTCCGAGGCCGGAACAGAAAGAGTTCGAGTCGATCGACTGCCTGGCAGTGATCGCTGGCAAGGTGGACGACGTGAAGTCTGCGGTTGAGTCATGCACTGACGAAGACCTCGACCGTCTACTGAAACTGGAGTCATCGAAGGATAAGCCACGGAAGGGAGTCATCGACACGATCGAGCGAGAGCGTTCAAACCGCGCGGGCGAGTTCTCCGCATGGGTAAAGGAAGGATCCGTCAATCCATTGTGGTGCAGAATCGCCGCCGCAGGATGGGCCGTGGACGATGGCGACATTGAATCAGCAATCGCGACGAACGACGACGAGGAACGGTCACTGATCGAGACTTTGCTATCCGAGTTCCAACGAACTTCGCGTCGATGCGGATACAACATTCTCGGATTCGATGACACCGTGATCGGGTTCCGCTGTGCGTTGCTAGGCATCGACGTCCCGTTCCCTCTGTCGCGAAACAAGTTCCGCAACAGCCACGCGATTGACCTAATGCAGTTGCTGTTCCCGGCTGGCAGCCCGAAGAAGTGCAAGGACGTCGCCAGGTCGATGGAGTTGGAGGTTCCGGCCGGCAACTTCGACGGGTCGCAGGTCTACGAAGCCTACCTGGCCGGAGACAATGAGTACCTCGACACGGGCAACAGCGGATTCGCAACGATCAAGACATACGTCGAGTCTGACGTTGAAATCGAACGAGAACTTTACCGCTTGTTCAAAGGCATCTTCACCACGAATTAGGAGTCCACGTTAGTGACAAACGCTCTTTCACTTTACGACAAGGTTGGCGATCCGATCGCCGCGGTCACCGAACTAGGCAAGCACTTTCACAACTCGGGAATCATGAACGTCAACACTCCCGGCGACGGCGTTGTTCTTGCCCTGACTTGCATGACGGAGGGCATCACGCCGCTCGACTTCGTCCGCAAGTATCATCTGATCAACGGGCGACCTTCGATGCGTGCTGATGCGATGCTCGCGGAGTTTCGCCGCAGCGGTGGGAAGGTCGAGTGGTTGAACCTCGGCGACGACTGCAAGGAGGCTCGGGCCAAGTTCACGTTTGACGGGCAATCGCTCGAGATCGCCTACACGATTGAGGAAGGCAAACGGGCGGCCGGTGACAAGTTTGACAAAAAGGACAGCAACTGGCAGAAGGATCCTGGGGCAATGCTGCGGGCCAGGCTAACGACCAAGGCAATCCGCATTCTCGCACCTGAACTCGTCGCTGGAGTCTATGAGCCCGGTGAGTTGCAGGATTCAACCGCTGCTGCTGTCGTCAAGTCATCCGTCAGGACTCCTGAGCAGGTCCAGCAGAGACGTGAGGAACTGGCCAAGCCAGAACCAGTCGCCGCAGATGTGATCGACGTCCCGTTCGAGACCAAACCGGAGCCGGTCGTCGAGCCGACCGCTGAACCGCAACCAGACTCGCCATGCACGCCGGAGCAACTCCAGCAACTGGTCGCACTCGGCGAGAAACTCGGGAAGTCTCTACAGGAGGTTCGGGACGGTGTCTGCCGAGCCGCGAACGTCGAGCAGCCGGCCGACATGACTCACCAGCAGGCATCCAAGTTGATCGAACGGTTCCAGTCGCTGGTTAACGGCTGATGGATCGAGCTGACCACGCGAGATCAGTCTGGAACCTCATCCCAATCGTGCTGGACGGAGAGACCGATAGCGGCCGAATGCGTGAGCATTGGCATCACCTGTTATGGCCTGCTGTCGAGTTGTTCGGTGCTGCGTTGACCTGGTCAATCGGGCTCGAGGTTCTGGGATACCCGCCCACATGGGCACACACACGGCCGGAGGCTGACGCTGTGTCGGCCTCGTTAACACAACATGCACGAGAGGCGAGTAATCATGCCGATTGAGTTTGATCTGTCGCAGGTCGGAAAGCCTGAAGACATTCACAAGGGATTTGAACGTGTCGAGCCCGGCTGCGGGATGGCACTGATCAGCGAGTTCAACGAGTACGGTCACGCGAAGACTGGGGCACATGAACTGAAACTGGAGATCGTCGCGTGGACAGTCGACGATTCGGTCGGGCAAATTCACGAGGAGTTGATCTTCACGAAGGACACCAGCGGCAAGGGCTGGCCACTCAAGCGAATGACAGCACTGGCTCTCGCGTCTGGAGTCTGGCGAGTTGACCAGGTCAAGCAGTGGCAGATGTCAGGCCAGCAGGGGTCGCTTGAAACTCAGGACATGGTCGGCCGCCCGATCTTCGTCGAGCTGGTTGAAGAACCGGATCAGTCGAATCCGGCGAAGACCTACATCAAGGTTGGAGGTGCTGGTCTCGCATTTTTCAACCTCAACGATCCAGCCTGTGCGAACTGGCCGAAGAATCAGGCGTTGTTCAACCAGTGGGCTCCGAAGGTCGGCACGGTGGCTGTCAGCACGTCGCACACGTCGAGTCTTCCGACTCAGTCCAAGCAGGAGTTGCCAGCGGCCAGTGATCCGTTCTCAAACGTCTGACCTGATGAATCCCCTTTGTGTGCTGTCGTCCGACTCCCGTTGTCGGGCGGCAGCTTTTTTTTGGAGTTGTGACAATGCCGAAGAATAGAGAGCTGGTCGGCAGGTTCGTCTCGGAGGATCACGCGTTCGGCGAGAGTCCGAATAGAGTGATTATCGGGCAGGTCGACACAGGTGGATTGATTAACACGACGATCAAAGGCGAGGCGGAAGAACTCGAGTTGGTCCGGGGGATCACCTACCGATTTTACGGACACACGCGTCATCACCCGAAGTACGGCGAGCAGTTCTGGTTCACGACGTTCGTCGAGGATGAGCCGGTCGACTCCGAGGCGGTCAAAACATACCTCAAGCGGATGTGCGGCGGGTCACGGTCGGGCAGCATCAGTCCATCGGTTGCGTCAGCACTTGTCGATCACTTTGGGGCAGAATCGATCGACAAGATCATCGAACGTCCTGCTGAGGCGGTGGCTGTGGTACAGGAGCACGCACCGCGAAGCAGGTGGGACGAGGACAAGGCGAGGATCGCGGCTCAGGTGCTTCGGGACAATGCCGATCGTCGACGGGCCAAGATTGACCTGATCGCATTGCTGGACGGCAGGGGATTTCCAAAGAAGACGATCGACCGGGCGTTGCGCGAGTGGGGCAACGCGGCGGCGAACGTCATCCGCGACAATCCGTATGTGTTGATGCAGTTTGCAGGGATCGGATTTCGGACGGCCGATCAGATGTATTGCGACGTTTGCTCACACAAGTCCGAGTCACCGGCTGAATACCAAACCGCCTTGGGCTGGATTCAGCGTCAGGCGTACGCGGCCGCACAGGGCATTCTCGAACGTCGTGACGGATCTGTCTGGTATCCACGCGGCATGGCCGAGTCTGCTGTGAGACAGTTGATTCCGTCGGCGATTGCTGATCCGTCTGCCGCACTGGATCACGCGTTCGAACAAGGGGTGCTGATTGAGTGTGAACGTGACGGCCAGAAGTGGGTCGCGATTCCACGAATGGCCAATCACGAGCAGACGATCGCCGAGTGCGTGAACGACATCTTGACTCACGAGCCGAACCTGTGGCCTGATTTCGAGATGGTCGGGTCGAAGATGGACGGTCATCAGATTGAGCAGGTTTCAATCGCACTCGACCGGCCGATTGGGATCCTGAGTGGCTCACCTGGCTGCGGCAAGACGTATTGTGTCGCGGTGATCGTGAATGAGTTGGTGAAGCGATTCGGTGCCGACACCGTCGCGATCGCGTGCCCGACAGGAAAGGCGGCGGTTCGATGCTCGGAGGCGTTGAACGAGAATGGGGTACGTGATGTCGAGGTTTCGACGATTCACCGTTTGCTGATCGTGCAGAATGAATCATCGAGCGGCGGCTGGTCGTTCTTCCACGGTCGCGAGAATCCGTTGCCGCACAAGTTCATCATCGTTGATGAGTCATCGATGATCGACACGTCGCTGATGGCGTCGCTGCTGCGGGCACTGGCGGCCGGAACTCACGTCCTTCTTGTCGGCGACGCTGGTCAGTTGGCACCCGTGGGTGATGGCAAGCCGTTTCTCGACCTGCAACAGTGCGTTCCGACTGGGCGATTGACGGAGATCAAACGCAACAAGGGTCGGATCGTTAGGGCCTGTGCCGAGATGCGTGACCACAGGACGTTCACGCCGTCGCCGAAGATGGACATCGACGCAGATGAAAACCTGCCGTTTATCGATTCCAGCGACGACATCGGCGGCGTGATTGATCGGCTGCTCGACCAGTTGCAGCAGTGCGGCGAGAACGTGGTCTGGGACACTCAAGTGATTTGTGCTGTCAACAAGAACTCGCCGGTCGCACGTCAGCCGCTGAATCTGGCGTTGCAAAAGAAGCTCAACCCGCACGCAAAGCAACTGCGAGGAAATCCGTTTCGCGTCGGTGACAAGATCGTCTGCCTGTCCAATGGCTGGTTTCCGTCTCTCGACGGAGGCAATCAGTTGTTCGTCGCGAACGGCGAACTTGCTGAGGTGGTCGATCTCGAGGTCGGTCGAATGTTCGTCAAGTTGACCGCTCCCGATCGGGAGATCGTCGTTCCGCACCGAGTCAACGACTCACGCGATGATGGTGACAGCAGCGATAGCAGCAAGGGTGCTTTGGGTGACTGGGATCTCGGATACGCGTTGAGCGTTCATAAGTCGCAGGGCAGTCAGTGGCCGAATGTGATTGTCGTGATTGATTCGAGTGGTGCAGCACGTCAGGTCCAGACACTGAACTGGCTCTATACAGCAATCAGCCGGGCCAGTGTGGTAACGTTCTGCGTTGGTGAGTTGAGGGTTGCCCAGGCTGCTTGTCGTCGCGACGGGATTAGCGACCGCAAGACGTTTCTCGTCGAGCAGATCAGGCGTGATGCGGTTGGCCGGGATGTTGACGATTCAGTTCTGTTTGCGGAGGTGTAATGGTCCTCGACTCACGAATCCGTCGCGTTCGCGACTATTACGGAATCCACACACTGAACGACTGGCGGAAACTGTCGCCGGCTGACGTCACGTTCGTTGACGGAGTCGGTCAAGCGACGCTCGATCATATCAGGCTGTACCTGGCGGCTCGTGGACTGACCCTCAAAGGAGACCACACTCCGGAGCACTGGGAGCGAGAGATCGGCCGGGCGAAGATTGTCCAGGATGTCGCCGACGATGAGACACACGAGGTCTGCCAGTTCACGATTATCGTCGACGTCAACGAGACGCTGCCGTATCGGTTCGACTCGATTCAGACGGACAAAGGCGTGCCAGTAATCGTGAACACTGAGCGACTGCCACTGTATCGGTACGGTCTCGCCGATTACACGATTCGAGGGATGGAGCAGGAGATCCAAATCGAGCGGAAGGGCGATGACCTGCCGAGTTCACTGACAGCACGTCGGGCCGAGTTCGAGCAGGAGATTTACCGACTCGATCAGACTTGCGAGTTCGCGGCCGTCGTTGTCGAGCATGAGTGGTCCGAGATTTTGCAGGACACTCACGAGCACGGGGCATCGGCGAAGGTCATCAGTCGGACGGTTCAGAGCTGGTCGATTAAGTATCCACGAGTTCACTGGTTTATGTGTGCCGGCAGGTCACACGCCGAACTGCTCACATTCCGCCTGCTGGACAAGTTCTGGCGGCTGAAGCAAGAGGATACGGCACAGGCTGATTCAATCATCCGAGACATCGAAGAGCAGAAACTATTCGGTCCACTGTGAGGGAGCAGGTGAGGAATGAACTACAAGCTGGATTACGTGCTGTCAAAGTTGCGAGTTGTGAAACAGGAGTCAGACGGCAGCTATCTGTGCTACTGCCCGGTCCATGAGGCGGCCGGCGACCACAACCCGAGTTTCGTGGTGACTCAGGCCGATGACGGGAAGATCCTGCTGAACTGCCGCAGTCGGGGCTGCGACTGGAACGACATCATCCGAGCGATGGGCATCACGGGGAAGGATCTGTTTCCCGATCGCGACCTGCCGCAGCAGCAGCAGGTCAACGGAGTGAAGCCCGATCTCGTCGAGTGGTACGACTACGTCGATTCCGATGGTGCCATTGTATTTCGGAAGGAGCGGTACGAGCCGGGATTCTCGCCAGACAAGGACAAGGACTTCAAACTCAAGAGGCCCGACGGCAAGGGCGGGTGGATCGAGAGCATTAAGGGGTGCGAGCGAGTCCTGTATAATCTGCCTGCTGTGATGCGTGCGGCGCCGAAGGTTCCGATTCTGCTGGTCGAGGGCGAGAAGGCTGCCAACTATCTGACCGCTCGGGGATTCGTCGCGACGTGCAATTTCGACGGGGCTGGGAAGAAGCCGCTCAAGTCGTACATCGAATGCCTGAGTGATCGGCACGTCGTCCTGATTCCAGACAATGACGAGGCCGGCGAGAGGCACGCGAGCAAGTGGCTCCCCGAGCTGTACGGCAAGGTGAAATCGCTGCATCGTCTCGACCTGCCGAACTCCGGGCCGAAATGGGGGCCTGACGACTGGCTCGATCCGGACAAAGGTGGGCACAGCGTCGACGAGTTCAAGCAACTGCTGATTGATTGCAGCCAGCGTGAGTGGACGCCGCCTGGAACTGATCACGTCAACGGTCATGCGTCGCCGACAGTGAACGGATCGGAAATCAAGATCGACGACTTGCTCACCAGCGACCGGAAGATCCTGGATGAAATCGGGCTGAGCTACGTGGCTGAGGATGAGCACGACGGGAGCGTCATGCTGTTCTCAGGCAACTGCTCGAAGTTCGCACCGGTCCGCGATGTGTCAAAACTCAGCTACACCAAACTGCTCCAGATCGTCGGGCCGAAGTGCAAGGTGATGGTTCACCAGTCTGACGAAGAGATTCCGGGCCGGCACGCATTCCGGGACGTGAAGAATGCGATCGCCGCGGTTGCCAGCGTCAATCAACTCAGCGAGATTCTCGGTGCTGGGGTCTGGGCCGGCGACGATGGCCGGATCCTGGTCGTGAGCCACGGTGGTGTGATGGTCCTGCACTCGGACGGCCGGATCGAGCAGTCGACTGCACCGTACCACGATTCACGGCTGTTCGACGTCGGGTCTGGCGTCAACTGGACGTCGCTCGATGATCTCGGCCGGAGAGTTCAGAGCCTGACATCGGAATCGAGATCCGAGATTGTTGAGCAGGTCGAGTCGCTGATCGGCAACTGGAAGTTCGACGGCGAGGGCCGGTGCGAGGTCTACCCGAAGATCATCGCCGGGATGGTGCTGGCATCGTTTGTCCAGAGCCTGTGGGAATGGCGGCCTCAGGTGTTCCTGGTCGGCAAGCCGGGGGCTGGGAAATCGCTGCTCATGAAGGCCATCGCGTCGATGTTCGGCGAGCTCTCACTGCTGTCCAGCGGATCGACGGCAGCGGGGATCCGGATCTCGCTCGGGCAGTCGGCGATGGTCCCGATGTGCGATGAGCTCGAGAAGAGCCGGCATCGTCGCGACATACTCGAAATGGTCCGGGCATCCGGGCGCGGCGACATGGTCATCCGAGGGACAGCGGGGCAGTCGTCGAACTCGTTCATACTGCGACAAATCTTCTGGGCGAGCTCGACCGAGTCGGGGCTGAGTGACGAGGCTGACCAGGCTCGATTTCTGACGCTGGAGATTGACAAGACACCGCGGTTTGAACTCCCGAGCGTCGACAGGCTGCGAGAATTGGGTCAGGACGCCGCTGCGGTCGCTCTCCGATCCATCACTCAGGCCAAGATGTTCTTGGACCGCCTGACGGAGAATTGCCCTGACGGGGTCCACCCGAGGGTCTGCGAGACGTTCGCCGTCCCCTGTGCAATGTACGTGGCCTCGAAGGGCGGTGATCTTGGCGAGGCTCTGCGGCTGATGCTCGAGACGCTGGATCTGGTCACTGAGGAGGTCGGCGAGATCGAGCAGGACTATGACGAGCTGTTCCACGACCTGATGACCGCGAGTGTCCCGCTGTCCGGCGGCAAGCAGGCGTCAGTGATCGAACTGATCCGCCGACGAGGATTCGACGAGGAGTTCCATTCCCGTCTCGCTCACGTCGGGATCTCGGTGTCCCGGGACGGGTCACAAGTGTTCATCAACCGAAAACTGGCTCAGCGGAAGCTGCTGGGCGAGGAATGGCGTGGGAAGCGGATCGACCAGATCCTGATGCGGAAGCCCGGGGCTCGCCGAGTTCAGAAATGGTTTGGGCCGCTGGGTAATCGCCAGGCGATCGAGATTCCGGTTGAGGGTCTCCAGGAGGTCGATTTCGCCGACTCAACAGCAGAAAACAATAGGAATGGGGATGAATTCTAGAGACTGCTATGGCACCGCTAGAGACAAGAGAAGCCGTAAGTCTTTATATATAAGATAATTAGAGAGAGAGAGAGAGATAATCTATCATTCTAGCACTCTAGCAGTAATCTATACCTTAAGCCTTTCTCATTTCTCTCTCTCATCTCTCTCTTCTCATCTCATTTTATTTCCAGTCTCTATGGGTCTTTTCCGCGTCAGAAAACTGCTAAAATGCTAGAATCGACGCAAGTGGTTGACATGGAACAAGTTGCGACGCTCAAAACCGAAAATCAAACCGCGAGAACTAGCAAAACGCTACTCAAACTGCCTGCGAGACGGTGTTTTTCGTGCGGTTCCGCTCGATTTGTGAACCTGAATGGTATCCCAGAGTGCCGAGATTGTGCATCTTACGAAACATCGGGCGTGATCGAGTACCTGCGGGCCGAATCCAACGGTCGGCGGCTGATCTGGGTCGAGGATTGCCCACAATCCGACTCAGAGCCTGAATGCGACACAAACCCCACGCATCAGGTCTACGCTTCGACACGGCTCAATTTCGAGACTATCCCGCTGTGGCTAAGGTGTGCCGACGTGATCGAGATCGGCGACGAGCGATTCTGTCGGCTGGACCGGGATTGTCTCGCGTGGCTCGCGTCGAGGGTTGAGTTGCTGCCGGACCCTGCGAGGTCGGCGGCGATCCGCGAATTGGAATCGATCTGCGTGACAGCCATGAGCGTTGGCGTGTTCGGCGAGTGGGCCACGTCTCGCGGCAACTGGATCAGGCCAATTCCTGCGGACTGGGATCCGTGGGCCGATTTCGAATTGCGTTGCAGCCCGTTCAGTGCATAATGCCCAGCGGAGTCCGATTCAGCCTGGCGGAGCCCATGCGTCGGATAGTGCTGCTGATTCTGCTGCTGAGCTTCCCACAGGTCACGTGGGCGGATCTGCCGATCCCGGTCATCACCGGGCCGTCTGGCGGAGTCCCCGGTGATCTGCTCGTTCTTGACGCGTCCGAGAGTCAGGCGGAGCATTTCTCGTGGGCTGTCGTCCCAGAGCTTCCAGACGGCCGGCTGACGATCCTCGTGCTAGATGGTGGTCGGAAGTGCGTCGTTGCCAGTGTCCCGGGAACCTACACCGTGATCCTTGCGGCGGGGACTGCCGACGGCGTCGTCCTGAAGAAACACACGGTCACGGTGTCAGGCGGTGGAAACACGCCTGACCCGATCAAGCCACAACCTCCCGAGCCGGTCATCGAGGACCGCTTCGGACTGGCTCCCAAGGTCCGAGACTGGGTGCAGGCTGTCAGCGACCGCTCACGGCAACAGCAACTCAGTCAGGCGTTCCGCACTGCGGCGGATCGGGCGAACACAATCGGCGACCTGAAGAAACTCGAATCAGAGTCTCGGTCAAACCTGTCCGGCGACCTCGTACGCGAGGCAATCGGCGGGGCCGCGAACGCGAGCAACTGGGCCCCGCTATTCGAGCCGCTGGGCACCGAGATCAGCCGGCTGGATCGTGACGGCAAGATCAGGACGCTGGGCGATTACCAACAGGCTTGGCGAGAGATCGCGGAGGGCCTGCGGTAATGGCTCAGGATTTCTCGCTGCCGATTGCCGATGATGCACTGATCGCCGAGGTCGACGCGTCGAGTCCGGTGTCAGCCGGCGTTACGCTCGCGGATATCGACGACTGGGAGCGTCACCTAGTCCCGGAGAATGATCCGGCAAAATGGCCGTGGTGGAGGAACGAGCGGCAGACACGAAACGACTGCCAGGCCAATGCACTCACGACATGCCTCGAGGTGATCGAGCATCGCCACAAGCGGCTTAACGATCAACTCTCCCGGATGTTCGCGTACCAGCAAAGCGAGGTCATTGACGGGTCACTGGGTCGTGACCGCGGAACCACGATTCAGGCCGGGGTTAAGGTGGCCAGGACGCTGGGGTGCCCGACATCCGACGAGTACCCATATTCGCGATACACCGGCAGTCGCTCGACGCTCGACGGTTGGTCTCGGCCGGTCCTGCAATCGGCGGCGACTCGCAAGATTGCGACCAGCATCCCAGCTCCGGCGTGGGACGAGATGCTCGCCTATGTGGTGATGGGTCATCCGGTCCACTGGGGCACGTGGTGGCCGCTGCAATGGGGGCACGATCGAGTCGTCCGGCGATACACCGGCCGACATGGCCGAGGCGGACACGCGACAGCGATCGTGTGGGTCGAGAAACGAGGATCCGAACTACTGGCGAAAGTCGCGAACAGTCACGGCGACGGTTTTTTCTACGTTGACGAGCGGGCTTATGAGGAAATGCGGTCACGCCGCAATAGCCCGTTCGGAGCCTACGTGCTCCAGGGCGACGATGAGCCGTTCGAGCGGCATGTGTTCATTTGAGGAATTCAATCATGGATGGATTACCGGGCTCAAAACCGTTCTCGATCGACATTGACGATGTGAAGTCGTTGGGCTGGTCGGTGCTTGATGTCTCCATCGCCGCGTCAATCACGTGGCTGGCTGAACTGCGGCCAGAGGACGCACTGACGATCGCATTGGTCGGCGTGCTGACGGTCATCGCGAAGGCTGGACGCAAGTGGGTCAGCGACAATACCAAGCGATGGACGCAGATCAGATGAGTATCGATCGACTGATTGACCGTCTGCTCGTCGCGGCGGCTGCCGGAGTGTGTCTGCTCTCCGCTCTGGCAGCCGCTGACGATCGGCTTGCGTTCGTCAGTTTAGACCCGGTTCGGGTCTCATTCTGCTCAGGGCCTGATACGGTCCCGGTGTCGTTCACCAGTTCGGCCAAACTTGAACCAGTCCGCAGGACGTATCCAATCCGGTCAACGTGGTGGACCGTCAACGGCACCTATCCCGGGCGCTCGGAGATGATCGCTCACCTGCAATCCGGCGAGCACGCGGGCAAGTACGATCCGGACTGGCTCAGCACACTCACTCGCGACGAACTGCACAGCCTCCACTCGGATGACCACGAACAGCGATCCGACCGACTCGCCACGGCAGCCGTGGCACCGAATCACGACGGGAGCGTCTCCGACAGTCAACAGCGTCGCCAGATCGTGATCGTCACGGCTCCGTGGTGTGTCGCCTGCGTCCGTTGGGCTCGGACAGAGAAGCCCAGGTTGATCAAGTCAGGCTGGAGGTTCGGCGGGCCTTCGGCTCATTTCGAGACGGTTGGATCATATCCCGGGGTTGGCTCACTGCCGTCGTTCGTGCTCGAGATTGACGGTCGGCCGGTCAAGACGCTCGTCGGATACCAGACAGCGGAAAACCTCAACGCGTTATATAGGGAGCAGAGATGAGCACGCCGCTTGATGATTTTGAGACCGACCTGGTCGCGACGGCTCCGGCTGTGTCGTTTGACTTCTCAATCTTCGCACCGTTCCTGATCAACGCACTCATCGACCTGCTGTCAGGCTGCGGTCAGGACGGGACAGCTCGGGCGAAGGCTGCGTTGAAGAATCCGAAGAGTAGAAAGACCAAGTACCTCGTGCGTCGAGCGGTCAAATCTGCGTCTGATGAGTCGGGCATCGCAGTCCGCGGCAGCGAGTTGACGCTGACCGGCGATCACCTGTTGCAGCACTGCTCGACCTGCAGTGATGAAGAACTCGACGAGTTGTTCGGCGAGACTCGAGACATCACGGACACAATCACTTTTCTGTGAGCACAAAAAACCTGCGTCAGTGCTGCCACACATCTGACGCAGGTTCAAAACATCGCATTAGTCTACCAGTCGCAAACGCGACAGAAATCGGACAATGAATATTGAAACTGCCAGGAAATCCATACGGATGGCATTCGACAAGAACTTTCAAACGGTCGTCGATTGGGCGATTCGGATCATTCTGCCACTGTTACTGGGGTCGATCGGATGGGTGACGGCCGAGATTTCCGACGTTCGAGAGGTCGCCACAAACAATAACAAGCGGCTGTCTGTTATTGAGTCGAATCGTTACACGACTTCAGATGCGATGCGTGATCAGTCTCAGTTATGGGACCGACTCGATGGAATCAAGACGTCGATCAGTGAGTTAGAGCGGAGGATGCCGACTCGCTCGGAGTTTGACACGATGCAATCGTTGATCAAGTCGCTGAGGGAGGATTTGAGAGCAGTGAGGCCATGAACTGGCTCAACCAGACGCACACACTCAAGCGGTGGCAGATCGGACTACTGATGGGCTGCTCTCAGGTGTGCATCTGGCTTATGGCAGGTCGGATTGATCAGGACGAGGTAGAGAAGACATTCGGCAACATCGCTGTGGTGGCGGTTGCTGTGAAAGTTTTGAAGTCAGGGAAAACCGAATGATCCGCTACGCTATCACACCGATCACAGGCGACGGGTCAGAATCTGATCCATATCGATCGACTGCATCTGGACTCCAGAACGTCAATCTGGCGTCAGTAATTCCGGTTGATCCAGAAACAGGTATTCCGATCTACGGATTCTGTTTGCTGGTGCTGGGAATTCGTTCCGAGGCTGACTTCACACCGACGAACTCCTACCTGTTCCCCGACCTGCCGTTGGATGTTCAGATGGGATCTGTCCCGGAGGCGGTTCGGACAGCGTTCATCCAATCTGTGAACGCTTACAACCTCGATGGCAACGGGGCGACGATTGGCGTCTCGTTCGATCTGACAGACAGTTGGCGCGAGGTCGTTAATTCAGTTGGCCAGGTGTTCGAGCCAGCCTTTACGGTTTCTGGTTTCTCTGTTCTGGAGCCGTGAGTGATGATGAATTGGTACGTTGGACCGTACGTGTGGAGCAACACTGCCGATGACGGTGGGGGATGGACATTACCTCGCGGTGCCAAGTCCTGCATCGACCTGCGGACAGTGGCACAGTCTGCTGAGCGTGGTCGACGCAACGGTGATACGTCAGGTCGGGTTGTAATCGCGAGCCAGTTCTCTCCCGCTGATATCGGCGGTGATTACTCACTGGTCTGCTCGGGCGGGATGAACGAGCCGATTACACGCAAGGCGGCAAGAAAGATCAGTAGAAAGGCGTCTGCTGGCACGCTGGCCGATGCGATTCGCGTGGCTCTGATTGACGACGCTGACCCTGCTGGAGACGCGGGCCCGAAGCCGTTAATGCCAGGGCGTGGCCGCAAACTGAAACTGGCCTGTGGTGGATTGTGTGTCGATTCAACCCTAGTCCTGTCTGGCCGTGGCTGGATGAACACGCTGGACGTGATCCGCCGCGACATGGGTGCGATAATCGCTCAGGTAGAATCAGGAATCACGACGGAGGAACACAGTCGCAAGGTGGTTGACTATGTGTTCCGCAAGTTGCGTCTGAAAGGTGACGAGTGGAAAGAACTGCTCAGTAAGAAAGCTCGTCGTGATTTCCGAGGCCCGCTGCCTCACTCGACGACTGTTACCGAGTCATTTAACCAGTCAGATTCATCGACGCTTGGACCTGACCTGTCTTGGACTGAGACATCAGGCGACTTAGAGACTCGCAGTAACGAGTGCGGAGAGGTTGGTAGTGATGGATTCGGTGAGGCACGAGCCGAGGCCGATGTATCAGGTTCTGATCACATTGCTCAGGTGGTTTGCGCGTACAACCACACAGCCAATCCAGTGTATAACGACACTAACGTCAGGCCGATTGCCAGGTTCAACTCATCAGCCAGGACGATGTACTTTACAATCAGCGGCGAGAATGCAGGAGTCGGCGGGATCCGACTCGCCAAGCGGCTATCAGGCACCTTCAGTGAGTTGGGCGCATACAGTGGAACAATCGGCGCAACGAACGATGTAATCAAATGCTCGTGTGACGGCTCGACAATTGAGGCGATCGTCAATAATGACACACCAGAGCACTCAGTTACTGACACGTCGATCACTGGCAATACCAGAGGTGGTGTCGCCTGTCAGGATCTGGGCATTCTTGACGATTACCAACTCGCTGATATTGCAGTGTCAGGTATTGTCTACACGCAACTGGAGCGGAACGTCAGGGGCATGAACCGAGGGATTTGGCTGGGAGGTATCGGCTAATGCCGTTCTTGCGTAAATACGGGACAGGTACAGGCTCGGACGTGGTCATTCCGATGGTCAAGGCTGGCAGCATTGATCACGCTGTGAGTGCCGACTGGACTCCAGCAACAGGTGATGTGAAAGTCTCCAAGGATGGCGGTGCTGCGGCCAATATCAGCACGCTGCCAGCCTATATCACGAGCATCGGATGGAAGTTCGTTTTCAGCGATGCCGAGCTACAGTGTGCCAGGCTTAACGTGCAGGTCACGGACTCAGCGACCAAGTCAGTTGAGGATCAGCATTTCGTCGTTGAGACATTCGGAAACGCATCAGCCATGTACGCTGCCGACTTTGATGATGCGGTCCGGTTGGGACTGACAGCCTTGCCTAACGCTGCGGCTGATGCTGCTGGTGGTTTGCCAATCAGTGATGCAGGTGGCCTTGACCTTGACGGTCGGCTGGATGCTGCGGTCAGTAGTCGGTTGGCGGCTGCATCTGCCCCGACGAACTTCGGTGATCTGGCCATTACCGCGACCACAGGTCTGGTCACAGTCGGAACGAACAACGACAAGTCTGGCTACTCAATCAGCGGCACAATCACGACGCTCGACGCACTCGACACGGCTCAGGACTCACAGCACAGCACGACGCAGTCTGCCATCAGCGGCCTGAACGATCCCACTACTGCTGCGATTGCTGACGCTGTCTGGCTTGAGGCGATTGCCGACCATAGCGGCACATCAGGCAGCACGGCCGAAGCCCTGAACGCTGCTGGAGCTGCTGGTGACCCGTGGACGACTGCACTGCCTGGAGCCTATGGTGCGGGATCGGCTGGCTACATTGTTGGCAACAACCTTGACGCAGCGGCAAGCACTCTGGCTACTGCTGCTGCACTGGCAACCGTGGATGCCAATGTGGACGCGATCCTAGTGGACACTGGGACGACACTCCCAGCTACACTCACGACTATCGAGGGCAAAATTGACACGGTCGACACTGTGGCTGATGCCATCCTGGTTGACACTGGCACAACCCTGCCAGCAACGCTTACCACAATCGAGGGTAAGGTGGACACCATCGACGGGATTGTGGATGCCATCGTGATTGACACGGCAGAGATAGGGGCCGCTGGTGCTGGACTGACCGCTATCACCGATGCAATCACGGCACTCAATGATCCCACGGCAGCGGCAGTGGCAACCGCAGTCCTGACAACGCAGATGACTGAATCCTACGCTGCTGACGGCGTGGCACCGACACTCGCCCAGGCTGTGTTCCTCATTCAGCAAGGGCTGCTTGAGAGGGCTGTCAGTAGTACGACCGAGACAATCAAGAAACTCGACAAGTCGACCACAGCGGCAACCTACACGCTGGATGACGCCAACACACCGACCAGCAAGACGAGGGCAACGTGATGAGCCTGGTTACCAATGGGCTGGGAGCAGGAGCCACGATAGAGCGTCTGCTGCTCAATGGGCTGGAGTCTGGCGAGGTTCCTGCGACGACAACCGGTTGCATCGCGGCACAGCAGGTCTATCAAGGTGGACTCCAACGTGGAGACACCTATCAGGGCGGAATGACAACAGGTCAGGCGGGGTGCTGTAATGGCTGATCCAGTGACTGGCGTTGTATACGAGGACTCGACATTCAGCCTGCTATCTCGCTTCGAGGTAGCAGGCTCCAACGCGACCCAGTCCGACTGCTCATCAATCACAGTGCGGGCATGGGATGTCGACGACTATTCGACGGCAGTCCTGAGTGCCACACTCACAGTGTCGAGTGTGGTGTTCGATACGCTGCAGACTGACGGTAGATGGTCAGTGGACTCGACCGGCTACAACTTCCGCTATGACGTGGCTGATACTGTCTGCACGCTGCCAGGGCACCAGTATCGGTTCGAGGTAGTGGTCACCACGTCAGGCGGCAAACTGCCACCTATGGTGTGGATCGTTGACTGTCTTGAGACGAGGACGAGTTGACATGGCCAATGCAGCCCGATCGTTATATGAGATCAAGTTCGGTTCACGCCGCTCACCTGAGCCGAGAGAGAACGCCAACCGTCGCGGCTACGATTACCAGTGGTGCAAGATCAGCAGGATGAAGCGGCAGAAGTCTCCTGTCTGCGAGATATGTAATGACGCACCTGCTGATGACGTCGACCACATCGTGCCGTTCCGAGGCGTTAACGATCCATTGAGAACAGAGTGGTCGAACCTGCAGAGCGTGTGCAGGGCATGCCACAACGCCAAAACGGCAGCCCGGGGCAGGTGAGGCGGCGGCCGAGGGGGGAGGGGGGTCGAATCCTGGAGGCCCCGCAATCTCCAAAC
>Ga0099848_1000061_pt1 | contig 39455 bp, 47 predicted proteins | sample CB_VirMetaG_3_FD_78179 | JGI IMG/M metagenome (GOLD analysis project Ga0099848, IMG submission 78179) | Freshwater to marine saline gradient viral communities from Chesapeake Bay - CB_1508_1S Viral MetaG | ecosystem: Environmental > Aquatic > Marine > Coastal | place: USA: Chesapeake Bay...
AAAGTATCCGCCGAGGATACCTATGACGCCACCAAGTGCTGTTTGGACAAGAGTCATCACTTCTGCTGAAACGTCAACCGCTTCACCAGTTGATTGTGTTTCAAGTGCAGCAACCAAATAGTCACCAACAATTGCAGTGAGGATTGCCGCCATCACCCCAATTGCGAGAATGAACATTGTCTTGTCTTTCATAGGCCAATTCCCAAATCGTCAAGAACGCGTTTGCCAGCTTTGCCACCAGAGCCATAACCCTTTGACTCCTTGTAGGCAATCACGGCAGCTTTTGTTTTTGGGCCAAAATCGCCGTCAAACTTGCCCTTATAGAATCCTCTTTCGGCGAGCTCTTCTTGGAGCTTTGTTACGCGGGGACCGCTGTCGCCTGGGTCCAGGTCTCCGCCATCGTCTTTTCCCGCCGCTGGGGCAGAAGGAGCAGATGGTGCAGCAGGTACGGAAGCAGTATTCGCACCTGCTGCAGGCTTTTGAATATTGTTCTTCGCCATGTATTCAGCTACTGCCGCAGGAGGGTTGTCGCCTTCCGTATACCGCAAGTGCCATGGCTCCTCGGGAACGACTTCCCATGAAAAACCAAATTTACGAACGTTGGCAATTAGCCACTTGAGGCGCTTTGGTTCTCCGGCCGTGTGAACGTCAACAGCCAACCCGGTATTGTGCTGACTCGTACCTGGCGCCGCAAGGCTGGCAAACTTTGGGTCCTTTTTGTACCACTTTTTGCCTTCAAATGTTCGGGTGGAGTTCCCATTTGGATTTGGTGTGTAACGCTGCTTGAAAACCGCGAGCTGCGACTCGTACGAGCGATATGTGTCTCCGGCGGAGACGGGCTTCAATTCAACGCCATCTGCCTTTGCTGCTTCGACCATGGCTTCCCATGCGGCAGCGGCCAACCAGTGCAACTTCCCGCCCTTGACTGCTCTGAGGAGTGATTCTGGAAGCTTTCCAGGCTTCACACCCTTAAGGTCGGCTGGTTGCTTTACCGGTACGACGATGTCCCATTCGACTTTGCTCATCAGATACTCCTGTAACTAATAGGAAGTACTGATAGTTTACATCAAAAGTGCCTAACTTTATATTAGGTACTTTTAGTTACTAGTCGTTATCTGGCTCCAACATATGCACATACATCGCCATTGCTGCTGCGATAGCAAATGCCCCCACTGTTATCCATCTGAGGAACCCAGACACTGTGAAGAAGAGGACCACCGCTCCGGCGATTGTAAAGCCCATATTGAAAATGCCGAGACCGAATTTTTTAATAAATGCTTTCCAATCCATAATTTTTTCTCCATTTACATATTTGTAAATACTTAATTGCTTGACCCAGTCGACGCCGTCTCCAGCAATCTCACCCTGTGCCTCGGTTTCTTCGTCTTCCCGTCGAGCAGCAAAATCGCCTCGACCGGAAGACGGAGAGTTTGTTGGTGATGGCTGACTCTGTGGAATTGCAGCAGCTGCAGCCACAGCAGAGGCAACAACAGTTACCGCCACTACGGTTCTTCGTTCACCAACGGAAATTGTTTGATTTAGCATTTCATAATTATCAAATGCTCCGCTAAAGAGTTCGACAACTTCTTCGAAAACTTCGCGTATTTCATTCGGCGCATCCTGCACTGCTGCAACTATTGCGGCAGCTTCAGATTCGTCTAAATCACCAGAATCAATTGTATCGAAAATCTCTTCAGCTTGTTCTGCGGTGACCGACTCAAGAACCGCAGGGTTTGACGCCAACTCTTCTGCAATGTCTTCAGTTAGCCCGTTCTCAATAACAGCCTCGACAACTGCGGCCACCTTGGCTTTGTCCTCATCTGTGAGTTCGTCAATGTTGTCAATAAGTTGGTCAAGAATTTCATCAATAACTGCAATCACTTCTTCTGGTGATATATCTTCCAGTACATCACTAACGTCATTAAAAATTTCAAATGCATCAGAAGAGTCATCAATGTCCACCAGTGGTATTGTTGTTTCTTGTGAAGCTGACGTATCTTCTTCTTCCTCTTGTGGTTGTTCCTCTTCTGGTGATTGCCCTGATTCTTCTTGTTCTGGCTGCTCTATTTCGGGTTCATCAGCAGGAAGGGTCGGATTTGTTTCAGGCTCCTCCAGTTCCTCCTCAGGTTCGACCTGCTCGTCCTCAGGCTGGTCTGGAACGGTTGAGGAAGAATCTGGAACAGTAGTTTCCGGAACTGTAGTTTCCGGAACTGTGGTAGTCGGAACTGTTGTAGCTGGAGACGTCTCGACTTGTGGGGCAGTCGTAGTTTGAGTTGGAACAAAAACAGTTGTTGTTGTCGTGCTGGGAGCAGTTGTAGTAGTGGTAGGGGCCACGGTAGTCGTGGTTACCGCTGGGTAGTTAATAACAATCAAAACTTCTTCTGTGAATTCAGAATAAAACGAAGAAGTGTCATTGTCTGACCTAACTCTGAATCTCCAAGTTGAGCCAGACTCAACGTCAAAAAAGTCATTTGCAAAATATGACTTTTGGAATGTGTAGTAGGTATTTAAAGCATTTGGCCCGCCAACATTTCCGGTTGCAACTCCCCACCCGGCAACATCGCCAGTCGTAAACATAATCGCATAGCGTTCTGGTTGGTTGGTTCCGCAACTCGGTGCATCCCAGTCCAGCAAAATCGAATTTTCAGTTTCGGAAATAGTCAAGTTCTCTGGAGGGCATATATCAACTGCGGGAACAGTTGTCGTAGTCGTAGTCGTGGTAGTGGTCGTGGTGGTAGTGGTGGTGGTTTCGACAGCTGGTGCAGTTTCGTTATTTGGAGCTACACCACCGAAACTTTCGCAGTTTGAGCCAGCAGGAACACACCTATCCGTATCTCCGGCGACATTGTCAACCATCAGGACTGGGGAGAGCGCTGTATCACCTAAGTTGAATACAGCAAAACCGAGCCTGTATGTTCCGCTAACGGAAACTTCGTATGTGGATGTTTGCCATCCAGTTGCACCAAACGAATTGACCGAGTAATCACCAGTGCCGGGGTTCGTAAATCCAAGGAGTGCGTATTTCTCGACATAGTTGTTCACGGTTATTGTCGGCTCCGACTCAACAGTTAAGGGAACCAACGAGGTAAGAGAACCGTCATTGAACGGAACATAGTCAGTTCCGAGATAGTTCCATGACATTGTGTATGTAACGCCAGCGGTAAGTTCAACTTCCTTGGTAATCCACGCAGCATCAGTTGGGTTTGGACTGCCATACCCAGAAGCCTGTGAATCTGCGGTAAGAAGGTTCTGAATTGCGGTTTGTGGTGCACCAGAAAGACCAAGAGCAGTCATTGCCTGACTAAAGGTTTGTTCATTTTTGGGTTGAAGCAGTGCAGCATACGAATCATTGTTCGGCGAGAATGTCCAACTACCAGCGGAAACAGCAGGTGCGTAGTACGGGTTTGGACTTCCGTCGGAGAGTGTTGGGCTTCCGACGGCACCACGAGAGTTGTGCGTAAATGTTCTTGAGCCACTAAATATCGAGACGCCAGTTCCACTTCCCGTAATCGCGCCACCGAGGTTTCCGGCTTGAGAGCCCTTGTCCCAGCCGGCAAAAGAATTGCTTTCAAATCCAGCATCCGATACTGGAGTCGGTCCAGGCGCGACGGTAGTTGTAGTTGTTGCCGGCTCGGTCGTGGTTGTCGTAGTGGTGGTCGTGGCGGCGGCAATTATTTCAACAGCTGTAGAACCAACGCACGGTAGGGCGCCAGAATCCCCAGAACACGTTTGCCATCCAAGCGATGAAGTCCACCCCGAAGTTGTTTCAAATTCAGTATTGCTGAGCAGCTCTTCATCGTCGAGAGTCAAGGAAGCAGATTCGACTTGGGTTCCATAGTTTCCGGCCCAGAATTCTCCATCTTTTCCGCTAATCAAAATTCTTGCTGTAGTCACTTCGTTCCAGCCAGCACCAACACCCTCCGCCGTGACACTTATTGAATAATCGTTGAAAACTCCGCCGTCCGTGAGAGTCATGACGCCAGTGTCATGTGAATAAATGGAGCCCCCTCCCGAACCCAGGAGTTGTATGCCGACGGTAAGCGTGTCGGAGGAGTCTTTCCAGTCTTGTGTCTCTGCCGCAGATACGGTTGCCGTCAGGGTCGAACCCGTGGCAATGGTTGATGAAACATCAACGTCTTGGGAGATTGTTGCTTGTTGATAGGCAAAAACAAGTTTGTTGCCGTCGGCCGCATTAGCGGACTTACCAGAGCCAACAACACCAAAAAACGCAAAAGCCAGTGAGAGCGAGGCTATTACGGATGCGCATTTCCGCAGATTTGGAACTTTCATGACCGTTCCGAAAAAGCGATTTTTCCAGACTGCGGTATGTGCCTATGCAGTAAATAGGTTATTACTGCTGTCAATAGGAAAACTACTTGGCTAAATTGGCCATGCCGGACCATTGAACCTCCAAAAAATTCCTCCAATTCTAGCACTTTCTAGTAACAAAAATTTCTAATTAAAGTTGATGTAATATGTGTTGAATGGAGTACAACAAGTTTGAGACACTTCTGCCAATTTCTATTTATGACATTGAGCTGTGTTCTGCCGATGGGGCCAGGACTGACATTCTTTCGAGTAGGCGCGGAACAGTAACTCTTATATTCAATGTCGCTGCTGGGTGCGGGAATATTCCGCAACACTCAATCATCGAAGAACTAAATCAAAAATACAAAGAAGAAAAGGATTTCAGCATTCTTGCAGTTGTGGTTGATGACTTCACCTGTCACGGTTATCCAGAATTTCAAAATGGAATAAAAAGCTACATCGAAGAGAACAAAATAGAAAAATCGCCTGGTGAGGTTGCCGAACAGTACGCAAGAGAGCATTTCGGAGTGACGTACGAGTTTTCGGAACTAACTAATGGTCGCTATGACAAGCACCGTTACGACCCCACATTTGTTCCGGGCTTGGTCAAGGAGCAGGAACAGCACAAACTCTGGCATTATCTAACTGGGGCCCATGCGGCCGATTTAAATGAAAACGGCCTTCCTTTTCACGATGAAGAAGTCCCCTGGTCAAATCACAGGTTGTTGAACCCTGAAGGGAAAAAGTCTTTTCCGCCCCTACGCGGCAACTTTGAGAAATTCCTAGTCGATAGAACTGGGACGCGAGTGAAAAGGTACGCAAATGGATTCCTGCTCGGAGAAAGGGATTATCTCGGAAAAACCTTTCCCTGGGTGAACGAAAAATTTCAAGAAAACGGAAAACGAGACTGGAATCCAGTTCTGACACCAGAACAAGACCAGAAACCAACTCCCAGGAACCAGAAAGCTAGCTGGCCAACAGAGCTACAGCGAAGAGGAATGGATGTCTCTGTCGAGTCCATCTCCATCGATATTGACAACTATCTCTTCGGCTGATTCATCTACCTTCCATTGCTTCGGCAAGAAGTTCTTTCGCTTATCCTCCGGCACCCAAAGCGGGTGATTTTTGAAATCCGAATACTGATATTCAACGTACGACGGGATAATCTTTTTCCATTTGTCCCAGCAGTCGTACTTCATCTGTGCCACGGGTCTCGTGTCGGTGGACTCTTTATTCATTGCGATTTCCTCAATACGCGGGTCCCAGTGTATTCGCTCTTGACTGCGAAGAATTTCTTCAACATCTCTCCTGACAATAACAAAAGTTACGTCTGGAAAATCGGAAAGCACATCAAAAACTTTATGAAATAGTGCTGGGCCGTGAACAACCCATGATTCATGTTTCGATGCAACAAATTTGAACATTCCGTAAAAATGGGCATCAAATTCCATTTCGTCAATTAGCGGAATTCCAAAATGAATAGATAGACAATTTGCCACAAAGGTACTGCCACTTCTTTGTGGACCGGTAACAAATATCTTTGTCACTTGTTAATATTCCGACAGTGAATCGCGAAGTGCCAATGCCAATGGCCGACTACCGGCCAGTTAATCGTGTTGGAACGCCAGTTGGTCCCTGAAGGGTTTTTGGGAATTTCATCAAAAACGTCTCTCATGGACGTAAAACCAAGGGATAGAAGAAGAGACCAAACTCGGTCATGATGACAATTCCAGTGATGATGCGCGCCATCCCAGGATGAGCCTATTTCATTTGACTTTGCAGAAACATTCTGATGTTCCATTGTTGAAAGCACCATATGCCATGGTTCTTGTCCCTTTGCCCATCTCTGTATCGTCTTATATACATCCGGACCACAGACAAGAATTTCGGCGCCCGGCTTTGCAATGCGCTGCATTTCGGTCAGAAAAGATGGCACTTCTGGCCACGCGATGTGCTCAAGTACATGCCCCAGAAACACCGCGTCAAAGTGACTATCAGGAAACGGGTATGGTTTTCCTGGCTCAACCTTTACGTCCGGCTTTGTTTTTTCTCCGTCATCCCATACGTCGGTATTGACCCAACCCTTTGCGTAGTGCGTACCGCAACCGGCATTTAGTAGATTCATTTCATTCCAGTATTTCCGCCATCAATGGGAAAATACCAACCGTCTCCGTGTCTTTGTGCTTTTGGCATATCCGAGCGATGGTTAATACCTGAATAGTGGGCTATGAGCGATTTTCGAATAGAGCCTGGAACGTTTGGGTTTGAGCCCCTATGGAGAAGTCGGCCATGCCAAAAAAGAACATCGCCTCTTTCTGGCAAGTAGGTAATCACATTTGCCTTGTTGCTTTCAATTATGTATTCAAACAGCGGCGTCAGCAGTCGCTCGCTGTGCCTTGGCCAGCTGTAGTCGCGTTCATTCGGCGAAAGCGCAGCAAGAATTTTTTGTTGCGTCACAGTTCTCCACATGTGTGAACCTGGGATTATCTGAAACGGTCCAGAATCCGGATTGATTGTTTCTAAGGCAACCCAGATTGCTACATAATGGTCCCCGACATGTGCAGGATTTAAATATGTATCTTGATGCCAGTTTCTGGTTGTTGAAACCCATCCGGTGAGATTCAAGTGAACCGCGGCTGGCTCACCAATAAGTTCCTCCATTGTGTCGTTAATCTCTTTATGCATCAACAAGTCCATTAGTTCCGGATGTCGCCTGTACGGCGTGCAGTCGGGCCATCCACCTGGTCTAATCATTGATAATCTTCCATCAATTATTTCAGCGTTGTTTTCAATCCAGCACTTTTCGTAATTCTGCATTAGGTCTTCTGGAACCAAACCCTTTTTAATCACGAAACCATCTGCATTCCAGTCAGCCTTGCTTGGCTGTGGCTCCGGGTCGGTGAGCTGGATATAGAGCTCATCAAGTTGCTGATTCATAAATTCTCCAATATAAAACGATAAGTTGCATCCCAATCGAGACCACGCTCGGTCATCGTGAATTGCTTTATGTTGGCGAGATTTTTCTTTATTTCAGCAACTCGAGCCTTGTGATACATCAGCTCCTCCATGTGTGCCAACCATTCGTCGGCGCTATGTGCGACTCTGCCAACCCCAGCATCTGCCAAGAATTGATACTCGGGAGAGTATGAGGAAATGAAAGGAACACTTGCCGCCGCATACTCAAGGCCTTTGATGAAAGACTTGGCATGATTAAATTTTACATTGTTTAGCGGAACGATGCCTATGTCTATGGGCTCAAATAATTTCGGGTATTGCATTATCGGAACGAGCGGGAGAATTTTTGTTGATACTTGAGGAACCCCCAGAAGTTCGTTTGCAAGCGGAGCATTTGGAGTGTGACCAGAGTGATGAAAAAACAGATTGTTTTGTTGAATAAAGTCGCTAAACCAAGGCGCCAGCTGCTCGAGGTCGTTTGAACGCCATGGCGTCGCCCCCACCCAGCCAACACGTAGCTTTTTTTGTGGGCCCCAGCGCTTCGGCTTCCACCTACCCTCATCTATGCCGTTTCGAACAAGGAATACGTTTTTTCTTTTGGCTGCGTAATAGTCGAACAAGAAAGGAGTAGAAGTAATTACAGCATCTGCTTTTTGTATTATCTGAGAATAAATTTCTCTATTGTTGTCTGGATTATTTTCTGCTGAAGTGACCTCATATGCGCGATTAGATTTTTCCAAACCCTCAAACCAGTCATCCACGTCAACAACAATTTTTTGCCCAAGCTCTTTCGCCCTGTCCATACCCTCAAGAACTGTTCGTTGCATTAGTAATTTAAAAACGATAATGTCCCATCCGTGAACTATTTTCCCATCAGCAAGGATTAACCCAAAACCCTTTTCGTGGCTATATCCAGGAAATCCAATACCGGTTATCCAGTTGTGCTTCTGTAGCTGGTGCATCGGCAGCGTGCACCTATACCAAGCACAACCGTTTGGTTGCAATGGTTCCGTCCCCCACGCCCAATCTCCAGTAAGGTACGCAATTGTTGGCCGTCTCGCTTTTTTCAAATGTCATCCCCAGCAGCAAATCCGGAAGCTCTCTTAAAGTAACCGGTACGTTCTATGTCCTCTACAGCGTAGTTGCTGGGCCTTGAGTCGGGGACTCTATTCTTTAGTATCTGAAATGCCTGGGGGAATTTATCATCGATAATCGTCACGCCGTTTTTAATGAGCATTGCGACAAGAGCTTCATTTGGCGAATCGCCAACGCCAATATGTGAAGAGGCATCAGAATGCCAAAAATCAACACACACGCAATCTTCGTCTACTGCTTCTTCCGGAATTGACTCACAGCGAGGAATGCAGAACCACTCTCCGCCCTCATATACGCCACCATATCTTGATTGGCAAATCACAACTGGATATAAGTCAATAGGAATTTTGATATTTTCAATTTCCATGGCTAAATGCTAGTTGGAATGAGCGTCAATGGGATGCAAGTGAATCAATCTTTAAAATGGGGGCTGCGGTGATAATCTGGTTATGTTCGAAAGGAGAACACAATGAGCACAAAGTTCATCAAAGACACAGTTGAAAGAGCAGCAAGAACATTTCTCCAGGGTTACCTAGGTTCCTGGCTCGCAACTGGTGCGGATGCAGATGGGCTGTGGGCCTCCTCCAATCTAAAAGTTGGCTTGGTGGCAGTTGGACTCTCGGTGGCTATGTCGCTGGGTCTCAAGAAGGTTGGGCCAGACAAGGATTCCGCCTCAGCCGTCTAAGGCATACCTCCGGCGCGCGCCGCATAATCTACAATCTTAGTTAGACGATTGAGAGGACGCTCCGACGTGCTTGCTGGAAAATACAACATAGTTTGCCAACAGGGCTCTACATTTGACCTTGAGATGACCCTGCAATACCCAAACCCAGATTTTCCCAACAATTGTGCCGACCCCGACAACTGCCCAGAATATTTGAACTGGGACCTAACTGGCTATTCGGCGAGAATGCAAGTTAGAAAGTACGTTGAGTCAGCGACGACAATCGTTGAGCTACTAAGCACAAATCTGGATAGTAATCGGATAACGCTGGGTGGCGCAGACGGAACAATCACGCTCTTTATGAGAGCCGAAGACACAAGGGCAATAACTCAGTCCGGTTATTATGACCTAGAAATAGTTTCACCCTCAAACGAGGTGGACAGAATAGTGGAGGGCACATTCACCCTTTCACCTGAGGTTACGAGATGAGCAATGTTGTCAATGTCGTAACCGACCCTCAGTTACCTAATCAAATCATCATCACCACCGCGAGGGCTCCAGGAATCCAGCAGTTCCTGCATCAGGTCCAGGTATTTACTGTTCCTGGGACGCTGACCGTTGGGTCTGGCCGAGCAAAGTACTACATACCTGGCGCAATCACCCTGGGAAATGTACGCGCCTCTGTTGCAACTGCACCGACTGGTTCTGACATAATCATCGATGTGAACAAAAACGGTGAAACCGTATTCACAACGCAGAGCAGCAGGCCGAAAATTTTTGCCGGTCAGGTTTTGGTGGCTCACTCAACGCCAAACATTACCGAATTTGTTGAAGGTGACTATATAACTGTTGACGTCGATGCAGTCGGTTCATTGAACCCCGGAAGCGACCTTACTGTGCAAATAGAGTTCACTCCATAAGTGTTATTCTTGTAGCAAGCGGCACAAGCCGGTCCCTAGCAGATAAGGTATCAATAACATGACAATTTCCAATTTTCTAGAAAACGAGCTACTCGATACCTTGGACGGTGCGGGTTCTGCGTACTCGGCTTCTGCGACATATCTCAAGCTTCATCTTGGCGACCCAGGCGAAGACGGAACAGGCAACCCAGCAGCGGAGACAACTCGTAAAGCTGTGTCTTTCAATGCTGCAAGCGGCGGCTCAAAGCAGTCAACTGCAACGGTCGAATGGACTCTTGTCGCAGCAACGGAAGTGTATTCACACTGGTCACTGTGGGATGACGAAACTGCTGGCAACTGCCTCTGGTACGGTGCTCTTTCTGCGAACGCCTCAGTAACCGCTGGCGACACGTTCGAAATCACTTCCCTTACACTGACGCTCGAGTAAGCCAGAGGGGAGTAACCCCTCATGGATGAACAGGTGATAATTGGTTTTTCGGAACCATTCCGAAATACCTCTGCGTTCTATGTAGGCTTCAAAACAGTACTGGAGACGGCCTCCGGCTCGGGGACTGGTTCTTCATCCGTAATTCAGTTACGGACCATCCCCAGGACTGCCTCTGCTTCCGGAACATCTGGCCACGCCATTGTCTCGGTTCACGTATCTCCACGGTCGGCGACCGCAACAGGTGGAGCAACAGCCGGAGACGAAGCACTCGGACTTCACACATCACCACGTACGGCTAGCGCCTCTGGCTCTGGTTCCGAAATTTCATTTGGTCTTCATACTGCTCCGAGAACAGCAACTGGTTCAGGAGTTGGTGGTTCAACTGCGCTCGACGAAGTCATCACGTTCCTTAGGTCTGCATCGGCATCCGGAGGAGCGACAGCTAATGACGAAGCAGTTGGTCTTCACACCGCTCCAAGAACAGCAACTGGTTCAGGACTTGGGGGTTCGACAGCAGTTGGGCTTCTCAGTAACTTGCGCTCTGCTACGGCGACGGGCGGAGCAACTGCCAACGACGAAGCCATTGGTCTTCACATTGCTCCAAGAACAGCAACTGGAACTGGAATCAGTGGCTCTTCAAACGTAACCCTATACAGCAACCTCCGTTCAGGAACTGCATCTGGTGGAGCGACAGCAGGGGACCAGGCACTTGGCCTGCATACAGCACCAAGAAATGCGTCTGCTCAAGGAACTTCGGACCAGTCTTCGACAGAACTCAGAACAACATTTGTTTCTGCGTCTGCCGCCGGAATTGGAACTGCTGCTGGTGTCGGTCTCCATACATCTCCACGGACAGCACAAGCAAGTGGTCTTGGGGATTCTGCGGCTACGAGACTTATCACGTCTCCAAGAACCGCTGATGCTTCTGGTTCTGGAAGCTCTTCAACTTCGTCACTACATTCACACATCAGAACCGCTTCCGCTTCAGGGACGTCGTCCTCCAACAACTCGATACTGCACTCGAATCTCAGAACAGCTCAGGGTTCTGGCTCCGCTACAGCTGGAGACACTGCTCTCACGCTGCACACTCATCTCAGGTCATCTCAGGGTTCGGGCGTCGGAACCGCCACAACTACAGAACTCCTTTCGCATCAGAGGTCTGCCACCGGAGATGGAAGCAGTTCGGAGACGACAGACGAACTCAGCACAATGTTCAGAACTGCATCCGGTTCTGGTTTCTCCTCATCAAGCGCATCATTCCGATATGGCAAACTGCGAACAGCAACTGGCACTGGCGGCGCGACTGCTGGCGACGAAGCACTTGGTCTCCACACCGCGCCAAGGACAGCAAGCGGCTCAGGAATCAGTGGCTCAACTGGGCTCGATGAAATCATTACATTCCTACGCACCGGTTCTGCATCTGGAACATCTTCAGACACTTCAACTGGCGTTCATATTGCCCCAAGAACCGCAAGCGCATCAGGTTCTGGCACTGAAGAAACACAAGAATTCAAAATTTTGTACCGCTCTGCATCTGCAGCAGGAACATCATCGGAGTCAACCACAGAACTTCGAACGACGTTCAATACAGCATCTGCTTCTGGTGGTGCTACCGCAGGAGACAACGCAGACGGCCTACATACAGCGCCTCGCTCAGCAAGCGGAGACGGAGCATCAACAGAAAGCTCGACGCAGGAAAGAACAATTCATAGATTTGCTGACGGCTCAGGTTTCAGCAGCCAGATAGCACAGGTACTTCTTAGCAATATTCGTTCTGCGAGCGCTCAGGGCGGCGCGACAGCTAATGACCTCGCCGTTGGATTGCATACAGCTCCAAGAACAGCCGATGCAACTGGAACGTCCTCCGAATCATCCACTGAGCTACGCATAACATTCAGTCAAATCTTTGCAGTTGGCGGTGCTACGGCGAACGACGAGGCGCTCGGTCTCCACACCGCTCCAAGAACCGCCACCGGAACGGGAACATCAGGACAAACTGCTATATACGACATCGACCCAGTTGAGGGCATCACTGCCGGATACTGGGGCATTCAGGCCCTTGTTAATTGACATGAAGTAAACTAGGAGTATCTATGGCGGCATTTACTAGAAGACAATATTCGGGTGCAGCGCGCAACACGACGACAACAACCCTGCTAACAGCTATTGGGTTAACTGTTGACATTGCCGATAACACCGGTTGGCCCAGCATTGCTGGAGTTCCATTCTTCGTAGTACTTAGCCCTGGTTCAATTTACGAAGAAAAGTGTTTAGCAACAATATCTGGCACAACACTTACGCTGACTAGAGCCCAAGACGACACCACGGCATCAGAGCATCCGATTGGGTCGGTTGTTTATCCGGTTTTCACGGCGACAGATGCCGACGAAGCAAATGAGCTTGCTTCCAAGCTGACAACAGCCGGAGACTTGCTAACAACAGACGGAACAAATATAAATCGAATTGGAGTCGGCGCAGATGGGACTGTGCTTATCGCTGATTCTTCCGCCGAAAATGGTCTTACGTGGGGCAGCGCAAACGAAATAGATGCCGCGTACGTTGTTGTAAACGCAAACAATGCCGCCACTGGAAACTTTACTGCTGGGCTCGAGGTAGAGCGCGGCGCATCTCCAAATGTCCGTCTCAGATGGAATGAGCAAACCGATAAATGGCAGTTCACCAACGATGGAACGACTTACACGGATATTGGTTCAATCACTGTATCTGACACAGCTCCAGCTGGGGCAAACCTTGGAGACTTGTGGTATAGCTCAATAGAGCTCGAAGTATTTATTTATTACTCTTCAAACTGGTTACAGGTCACAGATTCAAGTGCTGGGGTTCAGGAGTTGTATGAACTCATTGATGTGCTTATTGACGACCCCGTTTCCGACGAGACAATTGTCTATAACGGAACAGAGTGGGAAAATGCTATTCCTCCGCGTGCGCTCAGACTAAATACGCCAAGAACAATTTCATTAATAGGGTTTGTGTCCGGTTCGGTTTCTTTTGATGGTTCGCAAAATGCGGAAATAACAACAAGTATTCCGCCGAGTTCAATAGGACTTGGCGTAGACACGTACGGAAATTATGTATCAGACGTGATTGGGGGAACAGGAGTAACTGTTACTCACACTGCTGGCGAATCATCTTCCGCATCTATAGCAATAGGACAAGATGTATCAACCTCTGCTTCTGTTACATTCCAAAACCTACAAGTAACTGAACAAATTTTTGTATCAGAGGGAATAGATGATGCTGGCATTGCATTTGGTGAAGTTGGCCTACTCAGATACTACGAGGGGATGGGCGGAGAAAGAAGAATCCATCTTCAGGGGCTTACGGCTGGAGTTAATGACGAGATTGTTCTAGATGCCCCAAACGTAAACGTAAGTAACGATTTTTCAGTAGTCGGAGATTCGAATTTTACTGGCGACGTAACGGTTAAGGGCGATTTGACCGTTGATGGATTAACAACAACCATAAATACACAAACACTCGAGGTTGCCGACAACATAGTTGTTCTTAACTCAAACGTTTCTGCGTCTCCAACGATTGACGCAGGAATAGAGATAAATAGAGGAACTGAGAATAACGTATCCCTCAGGTGGAACGAAACCACAGATTCGTGGGAAATAACAGAAGATGGGTCTACCTATAAGAATATTGCTGTTGGGCAAGATGTTGAAACATCTTCATCCGTAACCTTTGTTCACGTCTCATCTGAGCTTTCCGGAAACGTTACAGGGAATGTAACTGGTGACCTTTTTGGAAACGCTGATACAGCAACTTCGCTCGAGACCGCAAGGATAATTGAACTCAGCGGTGACGTTTCCGGCTCAGCGTCGTTTGACGGAACGTCTAATATTGATATTTTTACAACCGTAAATACGTCTAGCGTCGCAATAACTGAACTATTTGGCGTTGATATTATTTCACCAGAAGAGTTCCAAACGTTGGAGTATGACGGACAGAACTGGGTCAATAGGTACGCTTCGGTCGTAACATATGTGCGAAATGTTGAGGCGACGCCAATCACCACTGGAACTTGCGTGTATCTGTTTGGCGCCACTGGTGACCACGCGACAGTAAAACGCGCAGACAATGGCTCCGATGCAACGTCGTCCAAAACAGTTGGCATGGCTGGGGCAGACATACTCGCCAACGAAAACGGGCCAGTAATAACGCGCGGTTATGTAGACGGCATTAACCTGAGCGTCGGATACACCGCAGGAGATGTTCTTTGGCTTGGAGAAGACGGTGCGTTTACGAATATAAAGCCGACAACGCCAGACCACTTAGTTTTTATCGGCGTCGTAGTACGAGCAACAAATAACGGAATTATTTATGTAGCTGCTCAAAACGGATACGAAATTGACGAATTACATGATGTCGCAATTGTGGATAAGACATCAGGAGATTTCCTTAAGTACAACGGAACTCTCTGGGTTAACGACCAAATCAATCTTGGCACAGACACTGTAGGAAACTACATGCTGGACATAACTTCAGGGGTTGGCGTAACAATTATCCATACACAAGGTGAGGGCTCTTCTGCATCCATAGAAATAGGGCAGGATGTAAGTCCAACGGCGTCGGTTACGTTTACTGAAGTTCATGTTTTAAGCGACATGGAAGTGGACGGAACGCTAACCGCCGGTGGAAACACCTGGCAGAGCGACCAAGTAATATTGGCTCAACAGATATTCGGATAGGAGTAATATGGCAACGTTTTCCAAACAAGTGTTTTCTGGTTCGACGAATGGACGCATGATTAAGGTTGGTGCAACAGCAACACCCGGAACACTCATCCATACATCTCATGTGACTGGCCTAGACGAGATTTGGCTGTACGCAGTCAACTCGGATTCAACGGACAGAAAATTGACAATTGAATTTGGTGGAACTTCGGCTCCAGACGACCTAATTGAATTTACCGTTAAGGCAGAAAATGGGCTTTATCTCATTGTTCCGGGAATGATATTGACGGGCAGCACAGAGGTGCGCGCGTTTGCTGCAACGACGAACGTAATCAGTATCGGCGGATACGTAAATAGAATTCTCTAGTTATGTCTAGAACCCACAGGACATTGAGCGGCAGCACATCGGTTTCTTCAACGATGAGTCCGCGATTTGCGCGCACTGGAACTGGACAAATACATACGAGATGGGTTGGTGGCAAAAGTCTAACTATTGAATTTTTGGTTATTGGTGGCGGCGGCTCAAGGGCTGGCGGCGGAGGCGGATTTGTTCAGGGGAGCATGACTGTTGCGAATTCTGCTCTCATAACAGTTGGAGCTGGCGGCACAAGTGGTGGAGTTGGAAATAATTCATCTCTCGATTTTGTGGTCGGATACGGCGGTGGTGGTGGGGTCAGCACCAGTGGTGGGTCAGGAGCCGGTTCAAGTGGAATCGCCACACAAATAAGTTTTCCTGGTGCTACTGGATATGGCTTTAATGGTGGAGCATTCTCGAGTGGCGAAAACTACAACGTTGGCCACAGCGGATACGGAGGGGGAGGTGGTGCTGGCGGGGTTGGCCCAAATGGCGTCACGCATCAAGGCGCAAATGGCGGGAGTGGAAGAAATTCCACAATCACCGGCTCGACCGTCACATACGCCGGAGGCGGAGCTGGTAACTCCCACTGCAACGGTTGCGGAACGGGAACATGTATAGGCGGGTCGGGCGGGGGAGGGAATGGCTCAAGGTATAGCTTCGGAAACCAGCAGTGCTCTAGCGACGGGGGCATAAATCTTGGCGGTGGCTCGGGCGCCCGATGCGGCGGCGGCTATTCGTGCGGAACCGAAAACGGTGGTTCTGGAATCGTAATTGTTGCATACCCGTCTTCCAATGGTCCGCTATCGAGCATCGCTCCAGGTCTTCTTTATACCCTTAGTACTACCAGCCGAAGTGGATACCACGTGTACAGATTTACTTCCGGAACAGGGGAGATTACCCTCTAATGGCCCACTATGCATTTCTAGATAACAATAATCGCGTCATTGAGGTAATACCTGGGCGCGACGAAGATGAAATTGTCGACGGAATTTCTAACTGGGAGGAGTATTACGGAAATTTGCGGGGTTTGCGCTGCAAGAGAACTTCATACAACTCATATGGCGGTCTTAATTCAAGAACCCTCGAAGATGGATTCAGAAAAAATTTTGCCGGCATTGGCTTTACATTTAGCGAAGCCGACAATGCATTCATCCCGCCTCAGCCGTATCCCTCATGGACCCTTGACCGGGAAGCATTTTTATGGGTGGCTCCAGTAGAGATGCCGAACGACGGAAATCATTATGAATGGGATGAACAAACACTTTCCTGGATTGCCGACTAAATGTCAGTAAGATAAAAAAATGGATAAAAAAACTTGGAATTATGACGACGAGCTCATACAGCTAATTTCAGAAAAATACCACCGCAGCGGAATATCTGGAGCGCAAGCAATGGTTGACGCCTGGACTGACATCAGGGATGGGAAGCTACTTGATATCTGTGTTGAACTAAACATACCAGAACCGCTTGGGTACATTCATGGCTTGAACACATTCTCTAAAAGGCTGATGGAAAACGAAAGACTTGAAACTATCGCTGATTAGAATGTGGGATAATTGCCAATATGGCAATAGTCTTCCCCCAATCTCCGTCAATAGATGACGAATTTGTTGTTGCCGGCAAATCGTGGTCCTGGAATGGTTCGTTTTGGAAGAGGACCAAATATGCGATACTTGACGCTGGTTTCTCTTTTACGGAAATTGAAGATGACCTGTCTACCGCTGACGGAGGAAATGCTTAATGGCTTATAAGAAGATACTTTTTCGTCGCGATACGGCAGCCAACTGGACATCGCAAGACCCAGTCCTTTCTGCTGGTGAAATTGGCCTAGAGACAGACACAAATAAAATCAAGCTTGGCGACGGGTCAACCAACTGGGTTTCTCTAAATTATTTCTACGGCTCGCTCGAATCGGCGAGCTACGTCCAGTCTCTTATTGCTGGAACTGGTTTGACTATTACTGGAAACTCCGGCTCTGGAACAACTCCGACAATATCAATTGGACAGAGTGTTGCAACATCAGCATCACCAACTTTCGCGCAAGTTACCATTGACAATCTTCCACAAGATGACAAACATGTAGCGACAAAGGCATACGTTGATGGAATTGCCTCATCAATCAATTGGCATGAATTTGTAAACTACGCAACGGCAGCAGAGCTTCCGGGTTCGCCGACATATGACAATAGTGGCGATGGTGTTGGGGCAACACTAACCGCATCTACTGATGGACGACTAGTTGTTGACGGAACAAACGCCTCTACTGGAAATAGAATTCTTGTAAAAAACCAGGCAAATGCCGTTCATAATGGAATTTATGACGTAACCGACCAGGGTGGAGTCTCTTCCCCATACATCCTCACAAGAGCTGAAGATTTTGACGGAAGCACATTCTATGGCACGCCAAACGCGGGCGATGCGGTATATGTCGGTGGCGGCTCAACCAATGCCAACCAAGGTTTTTTGGTGTACACAACGGGGACTGGCACCGATGGTGCCCACCTAATCGGTGTTGATTCAATATCGTTTACACAGTTTTCTGGAACAGCAGCGATAGGCGCTGGTACTGGAGTAACAAAAATAGGAAACATACTTTCAATTGGCCAAAATGTATCTCCAAGCTCAAGTGTTACTTTTGCTGGAATAACCGGTTATTTGGATGGAATTGCGGCAGAGGCTGAAGTTCTCAGAACACCAAGATTTATTGGTGGTCAGTTATTTGATGGTTCCGCTGACATAAGTCTTGGCACTTCGGATATAACCGGGTTACAGGCAAGCTCTTCGGACTTAAACAAGTTGTTCGAACTTGGGACAACGGCAGTACAGCTCGGCTATCTTGATAGCGCAAGTGCAAATATCCAGTCACAGCTAAACGAAAAGGCCGACCTTCTTAACCCAACGTTTTATCAGAACATAACAGCAAATAATAATATTTATGCTTCTGAGTTCCATGGAAACGTCATTGGATATGTGACCAACATCGACAATCACGAGCTCAATGAGCTTCTGGATGTCAATGCAGTTGACCCATCCACTGGTGATGTTCTCACTTGGGACGCTTCTGCTTCTGTCTGGATGGCGCAGACCCCAGCGATAACCTCGTTCAATATTGAAGAACTGGCAAATGTTTCCGCATCTGCGACATCCGGTCAGTACCTCAAATACAACGGAAGCGAATGGGCAGGCGACTTTGTCGAACTGGGTTCTGAAACTTCTGGAAACTATGTATCTTCAATTATTGCCGGAACCGGCGTTTCGCTCACCAACGGTGTCGCTCAGGAAAACGGAACACCAACAATCAATATTGGTCAAGCTGTCGGAACTGGAGATACCCCGACATTTGCCGGATTGTCAATTGGAAACACAAACCTGACGGTCAATGGAAACCTCACATACAATGCGGGCACAAACCTTGTTACTGTAAATACGCTGACAAATCACAACCTGTATGTTGGCGCGAGAATCACTGTTTCAGGAGCCAACCAGGAAGGCTATAACGGAGATTTTGTTGTAGCTCAAGTAACTGGGGCACAGCAGTTTAAGTACGAGCCAGTTCTCACCCCATCATCATCTATTTCTTCTGGAAGCCCTGAAGTCAAGTTTGGCGGAGGAATTGTTTTTGAAGGCTCAAACCCAGATGAATACGAAACATACGTAACGTTTGCAAATCCAACAGCCGACAGATTAATCACATTCCCCGACGCCTCAACACAGCTTGTTGGTCGAGACACGACCGACACTTTGACCAATAAGACACTGACCAGTCCAGTAATTACTGGGGTATCTCCTATCTTGACACTCTCTGGGGATGTTTCTGGTTCGGTGACATTTACAAATCTTGGTAATGCGACAATGACGACTGCAATTCAGCCGAACTCTGTCGTCATGGGAACCGACACAACTGGAAATTATGTAGCAAACCTTGTTGCCGGAACCGGCATAAGCATTACCGATAACGCTGGAGAATCAGCAACCCCGACAATCGCGATAGGACAGGATGTTGGGACAAGCGCATGTGTTCAGTTTGAAACACTTGTTGTAACTAACTTGTTCGCCACCAACCAGCAGTCTACAAATCAAGCAGAGTTGAGCGTATCTGACAGCAAGATTGTCCTTAATGCCGGAACGGAAGGCGCGCCAACTGTTGACGGCTCGATAATCATAGATAGAGGCTCAAGCGCAAGCGTTGAGCTCCGATGGAACGAAGTTCTGGATAGGTGGGAAGCGACCGCAGATGGCAGCAGCTACCACGTAATTGCCGCTGGAGCCTCGATGACCCTTGGAACCACTCCGCCGCCCGACCCGGACGCCGGAGACTTCTGGTTTGAGACTGATTCAGCCATCACGTTTGTGTATTATGATGGATACTGGATTGAAATTGGTGCATCGGGAATCGGTGCGGTTATCAGCTCGACAGAGCCAGAAAACCCAGCAAACGGTCAATTCTGGTTCAAGAACACGACCAATGAAGTATTCGTCTACTACGAAGGTGCATGGGTTCTCGTGTCGCGTTCCACTAGCACCGATGACGTCGCCGTAGCGTCTATTATGGGAGCGTTCTAAATGACTGGAGTGTCAAATGGCTAATACAGCTAAAGTTTTGTTTAGGGGTGCGGCGACTGTATACACAACGCCTGCAACAACTCTTTACACCGTTCCATCGCTCACCAAGACGATAGTCACGAGCGTCGTCGTTGCCAATAACGCTGTTGCCGGAGGCACATACACACTAAATCTGGATGGCGTACCATTGGTCCCAAGCCTTGAGATTCCTGGAAACTCTGTCATCTCCCTTGACCTAAAACAGGTTCTTGATGCTGGCGACACGATTACTGGAAATGCAAACTCAACTGATATTAAATTTCACATCAGCGGGATGGAGATAGCGTAATGGCACTCAATCAAATACCTCCTGGCCTAACGCCGATTACGCCTGAAGAAGTACTTTTTGACCCAGTTCAAAAGCTTCGCGTATCTCAGCCACAGTCGCTGATTGACACCGACTTCGAATACGGAACGCAGATTTCCAAGTGGGAAAATCTAACAACGGTTGGTGCTCGTCCATTCATTTATGACTCTGCGACGCCAATTGAAACAATTACCGCAATAACGATGAACACATCGTCGCGCACTGTTACCGTTTCGCTGACAAACACCACTGGACTTGCTGTCGGCACCCCAATTACAGTTCGCGATACTCAATTGTCGATTGCAAATGGCGCCTACCTAATCGAATCGATTACCACAAATACGTCATTCACGTATACCGGAAAAGCTGTAAATACTGGGTCCCTGACATCTATTTTTGATGAAAACAAGACGGCGGTATTTACTGGAGTAATTTTTACAAATGCAAAAATTGGCGAAGCACCAACCGTTTCATATTCAGGGAACGCAGTAACCGTAACAACAACCGTTCCACACGGTCTCTCAATCGGCAACGAAGTCGCGATAACTGGTATTACAACGTCTGGTGCAAACCCACCAAACGGAGCAAACTTTGTTTCAAGAATAATTAGCTCAACTCAATTTGTAATCCATGCTCCAACGGCCCCAACTGGGACCCTTAATGCATCAGCGGCATCGGTTTATGTTGAGCCATCTGGCAACTTCCTCCACAGACCGTTCGACGGAGGTGTTATCTTTTCGAACAACGGAACATCGAACTATGAAATGGCAGTTCGCCAAACTAGAAGATATTTCCGCTACCAGTCTGGTAAGGGAATCCAGATGTCGTCCGGAACCTTGCTTAAGCCAGACCTCCAATTGGACCAACTTACATACAGCGCTTCAACCAATCTTGTTACGGTCCAGACGAAAGAAAAGCATAACCTCTATCCCGGCTCAACGATTACCATTTTTGGAGCCAATGAGTCGCTATTCAATCTGACAACAACCGTATACACAATTACTGGATACAACACATTCACGTACCAGCCAACAGAGTCTTCTGGCGTGAATATTCTGGCATCCGGTCCGTATTACATCACAGTTTCTGGATGGTATGGAAACGTAAACAGAATCGGATTGTTCGATGACCAGAATGGCCTATTTTTTGAGTTCGATGGCCAAACGCTTTGGGCAGTAAAGCGTTCTTCGACTTTCCAAATTTCTGGCAAATCAACTTTTACAAATGGCTCCTGCACCGTGACCCAAACGAGTGCCGCGTTTCCAACGAGATACGCAGGCCAGCTTCAAATAGGCGATTACATCGTTGCTCGCGGCATGTCGTATCGAATCACCGACATTGCTAGCGACACTGAGCTTACAATCAGCCCTGCTTATCGCGGAGCGACGTCAACAATGGTATCTGTATCCCAAACAGTTGATACCAAATACCCTCAGTCGGAGTGGAATTTGGACAAGATGGACGGAACCGGCTCATCCGGGTACAACGTCGACCTTGCCAGAATGCAAATGTTCTATATCGACTACTCGTGGTACGGTGCTGGTTTTATCCGGTGGGGAATGCGTGCAAAAGACGGAAAAGTAACTTATGCACACAAGGTAATTAACAACAACACAAATGCTGAAGCATATATGCGTTCTGGAAACCTTCCTGCTCGCTATGAATGCTTCAGTCTTCCGCCGAGAACCGAACTCTCGGGAACGCTTTCTGCTATTGAAACAGGAACAATGAATGTGAAGTCAACATCAGGCTTCCCAAGTACTGGAACATTGTGTGTATATAGAACTTCGACTGGATATGAGTACATCAATTACACCGGGAAGACGGCAACAACATTCACTGGCCTCACTAGGCAGCAAACAGGAAATCCATCATTGGCGCTAACTATTGCCGCTGGGGCAAACGACGGTACTGTTGCCTCGAATGCTGGCCTGCAGGTTGGCCAGAGAATTACCGGCACGGATGTTCCGGATGGAACGTTTATTCAGCAGATTGAGGGGAACAACATTAAGCTGAGCGCGGCAGTAACGGGAGCGAATCCAACAGTAAGCGCAATCCCAATGGGAACCGATGCTGCCCTTGCATTTACGTACTCTGCGACAAATCACACCGGTGTAGAGCTGGCCTTCCCAACATATGCTCCATCAATTTCCCACTGGGGAACGTCAGCAATTATGGACGGCGAGTTTGATGACGACAAGTCGCTGGTGTTTACTTATGGCCAGACGACCGGCGTTACAATTCCGTCTGGAGCAACTAGAACACTAATCGGTATTCGGGTTTCCCCTTCGGCAGACAACGGAACTTCTGCCTTCTTCGGAGAGAGAGAGCTAATTAATAGAATGCAGCTAGTTCTTCGAAACCTGGACGTTACGACGACGTCAAATACCAACAACGTTCTGATTACCGCCATCCTTAACGGAGTTCCATCAGCCTCTCGGACATGGGCAAAACCAACAACGGTTACGTCGAGTCTCGCCCAAATCGCTGATTACGCTGGAACAAGCACCACGGTAGATGGTGGTGAAGTAACTGGAGGATTCTTCGTCGGTGGCACTGGCGGTGTGCAGATTCCGCTAAACACCGTTCGAGACCTGGGCAACTCAGTCCTTGGCGGCGGAACAACGTTGACTACTACCGGAATCTATCCAGACGGACCGGACACGCTGCATATTGTTGCGAGAAATATCGGCTCCAACACGGCAACCGTGTTCGCCCGTCTATCTTGGACCGAAGCACAGGCGTAATCGTGCCGGCTATAGATTTTCCAGCAAACGCCCAATCTGGCGACCTGCATGTAAGTGCAGGGAAAACGTGGACCTACAACGGTTCTGGTTGGGTTCTTGTAACCATACCTTCGGCAATGTTCACTGCCGGAGCAGTTGCCGGCTCATCGCTTACTGAAGACACTGTCCCACTGAACAGACTGCTCAATAGCGACGCAGGCAAAATTGTTATGTACAACGCTTCTGGTGTTGCAACAGCAACAGCAACATCCGGAGACATTGTAATGACGTCATCCGGTGTTATGTCTATCGATGACGATGTTATTAGCGATACACACATTGCCAACGGAGCAGAAATAAATCCAGAAAAAATCGCTGGCACGGCCGTAGTTTTGACAGACCAGGCAGTAATTACCTCATACATGATTGAGGACGGCACCATCACTGACGGAGATATTAACGCCGATGCAGCAATTGGCAGAAACAAGCTTGCGAATCCACTAACAAATGCTCAGGCAGCAAATTACATTTTGGTTCTTGCCGATAGAAACAAGATTGTTGAAATGAACGTGGAAACAGCCAACACTCTGACCGTGCCGCCAAATTCAACAGTCTCATTCGCGGTCGGAACACATATAACCATCATTCAAACTGGTGCAGGACAAACAACCCTTACAGAGGGTGCTGGAGTAACGATAAACGCAACACCGGGAAAGAAGATGCGTGCCCAATGGTCCGGCGCCACTCTTATCAAAAGAGCAACCGACACATGGGTTCTCATCGGAGACCTTTCGGCATAAATCATGGAATCACTAAAAGACAGTGGTGGGAAAAAGCCAACACCGGTAACCAACGCAACTGCAGCGAACGACGGTACCGGAACAGCGGCAATTATTACCTTTACGCCATCCGAATACATCGGCAAAGATACGATTACTTATAACGTAACGTCAAGTCCGGGGAACATAACCGTGTCTGGCGCTTCTTCGCCAATAACTGTTACAGGACTAACGGCTACGCAGTCATACACGTTCACAGTTGTTGCTACAACGAATTACGGCGTATCTTCGGACTCCGTAACCACAAACTCGGTTGCGATTGGTATTGCACCAGGAAAGCCGACCATTGGTACGGCAACCGCAGGGAATGCCCAGGCAACAGTGGCGTATACAGCGGGAACACCAGGAACCGGAACAACAACATTTACAGCAACGTCAACGCCAGGCAACTTTACTGGAACAGGTTCTTCTCCAATAACAGTAACTGGACTAGCAAACGGAACCGCCTATACATTCACTGTTACCGCATCGAATAGCTACGGTTCTTCGACATCAAACCCATCGAACTCCGTAACACCAGTAGCCCCACCGTATTTCCCGCCATATTTTCCCCCATTTTTTCCTCCATTCTTCCCACCGTTCTTCCCCCCCTTCTTCCCTCCCTTCTTTCCTCCCTTCTTTCCTCCCTTCTTCCCTCCGTTCTTCCCTCCATCATTCGGTCCTGGATTTAAGTGAGGGCAACATTGAGTAACATTTGTGTTAACCAATTTGCACATTGTGGTGGTCTTTCAATTCCAAAAATAAACACGATTAAGGAAGATAATATGCAACACTTATACGCACAAGATAAAGAAACAATCGATATGTTTGAAAGTTACGCTATTAATTTGTTGGTTTCTTCCCACCAGTTAACCCAAGAAGACTTATCACAAGATATAAAAAAAAGCCCTAGATACATGATGGTGCAGCAAATCGCAAACAACTCATTTATCTTATCAAAACAGTCCACATATCAACAAATAAAATCAGCATTACCTGACATTGGGGAAGTTCTTTTTTAATTAGTGCACATGTTTTTTATTCGTAAATACATCACCACGATTAGCAGGGTATCGAATGGCTTTTCATCAAGAATTTATTGGACTTGAATCACTCCCATTTGCGGACCCATCAAATATAGTAATAATAGAGAATTTCGTATCTAGAGAGCATTTGGCAGAGGTGCTCGATTATTGTCTATCAATAACAGAATGGCAATCGCAAAGTGAACTTGGTTCTGACAGTATCCACACGCCAGAGATGATTGAGCAAAACTCTAAAAAAATTTTTTCGATTATGCAAGAATACGTAGATGAGGTTCAGAGAAGGGTTGAATTTAAATTTGGAAGATTTCTCGAAAGAACAAAACCAGGTATAAGAAAGTGGAATCCAGGAGAAAGTCAAGACGTACACGCCGACGGGGAAACTGCCGCCGGTTGGCCCGCGTATAACTACATAGTTGACTATGGTTCAATTATTTATCTAAACGATGAATACGAGGGTGGAGAATTGTTTTTCCCAAAATACAATATTCACATAAAACCCAATCCAGGGACATTGGTGTTCTTTCCATCAACAAATATGTATGCGCATGGGGTTACGGAAGTAAAGGAAGGATTTAGGTATACGTCTCCTCATTTTTGGATTCCAGTAAAAAGTAAAATTCTCATGGAAATGGCAGTCATGGACGGCCGAGAGTAAACCGCAAATTTGAAACGTCTTTACCATCTACACATACCTCGAACATCAGGACTTGGAATTTGTCATTCGCTGTGGAAGACATTTGCCAACAATGGACTTCCGTCAGATGTATTTTCGCCAGATGTTTCAACGTTGATGTACGACCATAACGCGATGCTTGACTACCCTTTTATATCAGGTCATTTTGCAAGAAATCCAATAATTGAAAGCAATGGCGACTTGAATGTGTTCTCTTTGGTCAGGGAGCCAGTCGAACATTATCTGAGTATTGCTGCATATGTTTCTATAAGCGCTGGTAAAAAAATGTCCAATGACTACATGGACGAATTTCTTTATGGGAATATAACCCCATTTGGAGTAAATGAACTATTTTCCAACTCAGGAAACATACAGTCGAAGATGCTTTTCTGCAGAATCACCTTCGTGGATAAGTCTCTTGTGGCGCTGAGTAATGAAGATGTACAGAACGAAAAAAATATTGTCTTCATAGAAGCAGACATGCCGAGTGAAGAAAAAATAAAAGAATCAATTGACTCGATGAATCTATTCGCTATGAAAGATAGGCGTATAGCGATTGAGTGGCTACGAGGTGTGGTGTTGAAATCACACGGTTTTACGCTGGACAGCACTGTCTACAGTAGGGTTAATGGCTCGGAAAAAAATGGTTTCACACCAGATATCTCCCACGTAAGAGAAATAAAAAAACGCTCAGAAGTAGACGATTACCTGTATAGGCTTGTTTTGGAAGAATAATTTGATATTGTTGCCGCATGCAAGAAGATGCAAATTCCCCGTGGAGAATAAAACCCGGTCATTTTGGGGATGGGTTAGAAAATATCCACATATTTGAAAACTTCATTGATAATGACGACCTAAAAGTCATTCAAGATTTTTGCCCGACAATAAACGAGTGGAATAACTCAAAAGAGAGCGTTTACGCCGAAGATGGAACATGCCTTTATAACGCTGATTACTGGAATGATAGGCAATGCAGCAGTGATATTCTACAAAGACTCTCCATGCCGGTTTTTAAAATAATTGATAAATACATCACAAAGATGCAGTTAGAACTTGAGAGAATTTACGACCTACGGCTATCTCCTCGCCCACCAGTAATCATGAAGTGGAGGCCGGGAATCGAACAGCGACCCCATGCCGACAAGCAACTAAACAATGGTGAACCCAATGCGTTTGTTGATTATGATTTGAATTCCCTGTTTTACTACAATGAAGATTTTGAAGGTGGAGAACTTTATTACCCGCAACACGACTTGACCATAAAACCGAAACCCGGATTGGCTATTGCTCACCCAGGAGACGTTAATTATTTACATGGAGTCACCTTGGTTACCAAGGGGTATAGGTACACAACACCATCGTTTTACACTGTGCTGTAAGCAATGATTTTAATTCAAAAGAATTTTATAAAACCGAAAGAATCTGACCTACTCCTTGATTCGATTAAGGAGATAGGTTCGCCGCCCAACCTTGCAGAAGATGACCACTCAACCGGCTATTACAGCAAATCCGCCTTACTAGAGTCCGACGTCTTCGCATACGGAATATTTAATGAGATATGCGAGCGAGTTTTGGGTTTAGCAGAAAAAGTATTTGATTTAAGCCTAGAACTAGACCAAGCCACCCTCATTAAGGTTATTCCTGGAAACACAACCGAAGAACACGCAGATAGTCAGAATCTTGACGGAACCCCAAAAACGGGCTGTAGTAATTTTCTTATCTCGGCAGTTGCGTACCTAAATGATGATTTCACTGGTGGGGACCTAGTTTTCCCGACAATGAAACATAGATACAAACCAGTCCCAGGGGATTGTGTAATATTTCCAAGTCATTTACAATATAGCCACTATGTGGATAGCGTCTTTAGCGGGGAACGAATAAGTTTGGCAATGTGGTTCTCCGGAGTATACTGAGGCAATGAGAAACATTGATGTCGAGTACATAGGTGACCCCAAAGCTGGGTTTTTGGTTTATAGAAACATACTTACCGAAGACCTTAGAATTCCAGAACGCCTAGAAGCAACAATAGGAGACAGCACCACTCCTCCCTATTCGTGGATGCAGGCCCTTGTCGGTGATGGTCAAGTAATGAAGGATTACAGGGATTGCGTTGACTGCAAGATGAGCCCGGCACATCTTCAAAACTGTCCAGAGCAATACTCAGAACTCATCAACATATACAACGACACTGTCGTTGGATTGACAGCATGCCTTCAGGACTATGAATCCAGATACAACATTCGTATGGATTTTATGGAAGCAATAAATTATGTTCGCTACACCCAGGGCCAGCATTTTAATGTTCACGCCGACCATGGATTCTCGTATGTCTGCACTGTCTCGTCTATTATGTATCTGAATGACGACTACGAAGGCGGAGAGTTGTGGTTCCCCTATTTGGATATAACTTTCAAGCCTCGATATGGCGACATCGTGCTATTTCCATCTACTTTCATTTACGCTCACGCAGCGAAGCCCGTCACCAAGGGGACAAAGTATTCGGCTGTAACCATGTTTGATTACAACGATAGGTTTCATGGTCGGTGGCAGGGCTATGGGAAAGACGTGAACGGCAATTCCCTCGAGTATGGTCCAGGGATTGTCGGCATCAGCACAAATCAAGCAAATCGTTTTACCTTCACGCAATGACGAAAATAACTCTTAAAAAAACTCACCAGAACCCACCGCTGATTCAACAGTCTCGCATAAAGAGGGATTGGATGGACGCGACGTACAACAAACACGCTTACCAGTGCCTACCGATGACGGTGGCAAACGTTTACGGATGGGAGCTTCAAATGGAAGAAGAACTCGTCGTTCAGTGGGATGGGGGAAATACCCCTCCGGCGATTCTCTCCGGGGAGATAACCGCGTCCGGCAGGGTGCAGGCGGTGTCTTCAATCATCGGCATGATTTCCATCAATATGGGATGGGTGATAAATACAGAGGAAGGATTTAACACCTGGATTTCTGGTCCGCCCAACTATTTCATGGATGGCGCCGTTCCCCTAACAGCTACACTACCAAGTTATTGGTGGCCAGACGAATCCCAGATGAACTGGAAAATTACAAAAATTGGAGAGCCAGTTGTTTTTGAGGCAGGCTCACCTTTTTGTTTCTTTAATATCTATGACAACACGGTTTTGGAGGGCTCTGAAATCTCGGTTCAGAATCTCTGGGACGACAAGGACCTTGTCCGGTCCCGAATGAAATACGGTGACGCAAAAGCAAGAAATAACGCGGAAAATCCATGGACTTGGACCAAGGGAATTAAAACAGGTGTTGACGCAGACGGCAAACAGATAGGGCCCACCTTTGCCGGACTGCCCAAACTGGCCAATCCCTAGTATAGAATTAGGGTACAATTGGGGTGTCCGGACGACTACAGGCACAATGGAGACAGTATGAAATTTGAATCCTCATTTACAACCCAGGAGAAGAAGCTCGTCTACCAGCGCACCCTCAAGGACCTGGAGAGACAGCTCATGGAGAGACTCATTCAGGAGGGTTTTGACCCTGACACGTTTGATGACAAGAACTTCGTACCGGGCTCGGACCACCACGGGATGATTCATGGCCACAAGTTGATTGTTGACTTCCTTGCAAAAATCAGCAACATCAAGTCAAAGATTGCAGAGTAATCTCAAAACATGGCACTGACATCCGAACAATTAGCGAAGGCAAAAGCTGAAGCGATTCAGATACTTGAGTACTCAATCTATACGCTTGCATTCACTTTGGGCGTGGAGGACGATGACCTTGATGCGGACATGGAGAACCCAGTCAACCTATCCGTTAATGAAAATAGCGCATTGCTTGCACAGTACGATGCTTTCGAATGTCTAAAAATGCAATTGGCGGCGCTAGCAAGACTACAGGGATAAATTCGCCATGAAGATAAATCCCAGAATTCCAAGAAAAATTTCAATAGTCGAAGAAGCTATTAACTCAGGGAGATACGAAATCTGTCCTGATATTGACCCAGATTTCCCCAACATACAAGAGCCGCAACATAATCCCAATAGGGATTCTCAAGTTGCTAGATGGAACCCTGAATTGTTCTCATACGAGCTCCCTGATGGTGCGACATTTTTTTGTGACCTTCTGCAATCAAACGACCCACAAAAAAAATGGGAAGAAACGGAGCCGGGCGATTTTATGCGTGACGAGTTGGTGGAAGAGATTGCAAGGGAGCTTTCGAATGAGGCATAGGCTTGCTGGCGAAGGAGATTTGTACGATGCGGAAGAAGAAATCAATTACAACGAAAAACAGCTCGCAATATTCGCCAATATTCTTGATTTGGACCCACTAGACATAGATTCTATGGATATAGAGGTCGTCGTAGTTAGGCTACGCGCAATGTGGAAATATAGTAGCGACCTCAGGGGCTCAATTGAGCCAACATACACGAATAATGCCATACCTAGATTTCTTTCAAAAATGAACGCTTCGCTGACCGACCGTGCAAGAAAAGCAAATTGGAATTACGCTCTCGCCAAGGCTGCCAAAAATGGATAACAGACAACTAAGAACAGCGATGGTGACAACGGCCATCTCCAAGTACATGTCAAGCGTTTTTGGAGAAGACGGTGTTGAAAAGGTCGCGCGCGATAGATTTGAGGGAATGCAAAGAGTCTTCAATTGGAGAAAATCACTCAATTTGAATCTTTCGATTTCCGCACGTGGAGCAACCGAGGGTTTGTGGTATGTCGACTTTCTTCAAACGCCAAAATCTGGGTGGGAAGACATGATGATAGTTGCTCAGAGCCCAATCGAATTAATGATGGCAACAAAAACCCCAAAGAAAATTTTGTCGTTTAATGCCGACATTGCGCCAGCTCCATTTTTGCAAAAAAGAAAATTTCCAGACACCCAAATATGCTTTATCAATAATCAGTCTTTGTGGAATTTTGAGAAATTCATGCGCGACTACGTAGTGGACAATGACGGAGGGAAATATTACGATGTTGACTATTCTGTTGTTGATAGACCAGAAATAGGGACCGGTGATGCCCGTGATTTTGACATGATTTTTATGCAGTCTTTTGAATTTGGAACAGACAGCGATACTCTACAAAAATGCGTTGAGGCCCTCTCTCCTGGGGGTATTTTGCTAATTAACTCGAATAATAATTCGGGTAAACTGTACCGAGACGACTATTGGTTTCACCCAAATGACGAGATGCATAAAATATTACGGACTTTGGATGGACTGATGTTCCACGATTCCTCACTTTACGGGTTTACGGCTTTCATAAAGAATTAAGCCAATACCCCCATATTTGTGAATGCATGAGTATAAGCCAATTTGGTCTATACTTTGGTTTTATGGCAATCAATACTTTAGGTGAACAACCCCAAAAGGTAATTGAACACTACAAAAATCTGGCGCGTCTAATGCTCACAAACACCGGAGCCATTCCATTCTGGATTTATAGTCTTGAAGAGTTCGATGAAGAAGAGATTAATCACAGCGAAATCGTAGTTAATCTTGCTGAAATGCTTTGGGAAATAGAAGTACAAGTCTCCCAAGAAAATCCATAAAAAGATAAACAATTATGAAAATAATTGACTACTACCTAAACGATTTCATTTTAAATGAAATAGCAGAGTCTGTGGACTTCTTCCCGGGAGTAATGCAATCCGAGTCAAGGATTGCCAGTGAGGTCAACTCATATCACAACGAACAATCTAGCTGCTACGCCCCATATATGTTTTGGAACGGGTGGTGGTCATCGCCGGTGGATACGTTAAGAAAACGAGTAATCAAAAATATATGGGAGAGCAACCTTCCAGTGCCAATAGGGGAAGTTCTTGGGTTTGAGTACTGGACAAGGACTTTTGGGCCAGGTCAGTTTCTCGGTCCGCATGTAGACGAGGATACGTTCTTGTATCAAGATTCAAAAGTGCTTAATGGGCCAGAAATTGGATGCGTCTATTATGGGCCGTCGCAGGAAAAAGTTGTTGGGGGGTTCCTTGAATTGTTTGAATCAAAGCTTGTATTCGGGGAAAAAAACGCTCTTGAATGGGAAAATCTACAAACAAAACTAGACCCGATAGAACTTCGTGAAAGAATTGCCTTCAAAGAAAATAGATTAATAATATTTGACGCAGGTCGAGTAATCCATCAAACGACCCCATGCGTGTCTGGAATTAGAAACGTCATGGTTGTTAATGTATGGCTTAAATCAAACCCACCAGTGGATGTGACTAACTTTGTATATGAATGAGAAGTTTGAAAGAGTAAATCTAATCAACCTGGATGTATTCATAACCAGAATTGATTCAATAGATAACAAAAAACTTTTAGAAGAAATAGAGTCTTCTAGCCTAGAAATACAAAATAGAGAATCAAATTCAATCTTGGATAGTGGGTCTATCACCTACCATGCTAGCTACGAGGACAGAAAGCTCGATAAAACTCTTCCTGAATGTTCCATGCTTTCAATAAAGATAGAGGATGTCGTATCGAGCATAGTCGGTAAAAAAATGCTAATAACAGAGATATGGTCCTTGACCCTAAGTGCAGGGGAATCAGTATTTCCTCATAGCCACAAATCCAATACGCACATGCACCCGATGGATTACTACTCTGTTGCTTATTATCCAAACGCTCCTGCCGGTGGCTCAAAATTGTTTTTTGAAGCCTCATGGTGCGGAACAATGGAAAATTTAATCTCAATTTCTCCAGAGTCAGGAATGCTGGTAATTTTTAATTCATACATACGCCACATGACCGACAGACACCGTGTAAGCGAGAACCGCGTAGTTGTTAGTGCAAATCTGAGCCCAGAATACCCAAATACAGCGCCAGTTCCGGACTGGTCAGCCTATAACTAGGCTCCAAAAATTTACTATTATTTGACTATGCCTAGAGTGATGGAAAACTTGGGTGGTGGGGTAGTCGCGTTTCATGACGCCATTGTTGTTCCATCTGCTCAAGTAATAAAAGAAATAGATGACCTTTCTGAACAGTCAATAAAACTTCAGTATGAAATAGTTTTTGACGAACATGGAGTTCCGGTCCACGCAATAAATAAAAGCGGATTTATCTACGAGCTGGACGCGATAGCAAAAACGCCAATTAGGATTCAACAGCTATCGAATTCATTTTTTAGGGAATGCGAAGATGCTGCATACTCATGCCTGATGGAATATGTCGAAATGTTTCCAGCAATACTCCAGTGCCTGTGGTGGAGGAGCGAAGGGCATGCACTAAAATACCCAACCGGCTCAAAGCTTGGATTTCACTGTGATAATGATGTGAACTACAGGTATGGGCAGATTCCCCAATTTGAACATGCCACTAGAAACGTAATAAGCGTAATTGTCTACATAAACAGCCATGTTGATAACGGGGTTAATGAACATAGTTTTTCCGGTGGGGAAATGGTTATACCGTATTTTGACCTCACCATAAAGCCAAAGAGCGGCACAATCCTATTTATGCCAGCCAACTACATGGGCGCTCACGAAATAATGGAAATAACATCAGGGTCTAGGTATTCGTATTTGATGTGGTTTGCACAAGGCTCACCGGACGAGCCAAAGGGAATATCCCCACAGGAGCCATCAGATTCACATAGGGAGCATGTAGGCGGTCAGTGGTGGATGCCAACTATAGTGGAAGACTATGAGAGATATCTTGTGGAAAAATATGGTAGCGACGGCAATATGCCAATCGGCGTCGCTCCATTTAAGTCAAGAAAAAATGACCATAAGCACTAATTGAAACATGCTATTCAACGACGTATCAGCGGAGCATCTTGGAGGCGGTGTCGTCGTGTTTCGCCACGCCATCGAACTTGACTGGGATAAAGCAAACCGAATCGCAAAAGAAATTGTCGACAGGGAAGTCGAGGAGATGTACCAGCCCGCAGTAAACCCAGATACCGGGCAGGAGGAATACGTAAATAAAAGCGGATACTTTTTCTCTAAAAATGGCATTGACAAAATGCCCAAAAGAGGCTCTAGGGTTCATCAGGACAGGCGGCCAGAGGTGGTCGAATTGTTCGAGTTTATTGAAGAGGCAAAAGATAAGTACCTTTACAAATATATGCACATGTTCCCATTGGCATTTAAGAACATTTGGTGGAAAGTAAAAGGCCACCTGGTGAACTACTCGTCCAGTTGTGGTGGATACATCGGGGAGCATAGTGATACGAGTGTTGATTATTTCTATGGGGTTCCACACCCACAGCACCAACTTGCCTCCAGAAACACTCTTTCATGTCTGGTTTATTTTGGGAACTGTGTTGACGGTTCTGAACTTAATGAATTCGGCGAATTCACCGGAGGGCACCACAAATTCACGTACCTTGATATCGATTATGTCCCAAAACGTGGCGATATCCTGATGTTTCCATCAAATTACATGGCGGCACATGAAGTAACTCCAGTCGAATCTGGAGACAGATATACCTACCTGGGTTGGTATGCCCACGGAACACCAAACCCCGAGGTTAACGAAGAGGTGGAGGACCCGTTGCTTAACCCGGAAAAAGCAGCTATTTCGTCAAACGTATATATCCCGTATATACGAGAAAGGTTTCTTGCCTATCTCGATTCGGTCAACGAAGATAAATCCTCCAAAACTTACAGACTGGCACTCGGTGAACACGCATGAAAATAATGCATCTAGGCTCTGGGATAGTTTTCATCAAAAACATCATCGACCTTACGGAAGATGACGAGAAGGAAATTAGGTCGCTTTTTTATTCAACGGCACCTCAGGGGTATTCGGTTGTAGATGGAAAAACGATTAGCGATGGCGGCTATGAATTTGATGAAATAGGCAAGGCAAAGGCCCCACTTCGATATACAGATATGTCCAAATTCGGGCTCGCAGAGAAGTTGCGTGGCGCAATATATCGTGGCGCGGTCGAGTATTGCAAGGTGTTTCCGGTTGCCGCAGAGTGCATAACCGGACACACGGATGGATACATGATTAGGTATGTTCCAGGAAACGACATGGGGCCGCACTCGGATTGCAATATTCCATACAAGCCTGGGACGCTCGAGCCACTAGTAATTAGCCCGGCATTCAATACCCTAACCACATCGATATTTTTAAATAATGACTATGAGGGCGGCGACGTAATGTTCCGAATCTGGGGGATAACTGTCAAACCAGAGATTGGCTCTGCGTTGATATATCCTTCAAATTTTATTGGATGTCACGAAGTTGGCGAAGTCACCGCAGGCGAAAGATGGGCATTTCTTAGCTGGTTCTACCACGGCAACGGCCAGGAGAATAAACCAAATGCCATGGAATGGGTCCAGCAGTTCAGGTCGGATGTCAGCTTTGGAAACGCAATGCAAAAAACGGTGCTCGTTGGAGAAGTCGACTAAAAAAGCCTGCCAAATTTGGTTCGGTTCAAAGACTTAGCCGATTCTGGGCAAATATGGGTTTTCCATAATCCATCAGAAAATAGAAGCTCTACAATTTTTGCCGATTTCCAATTTCCAGAAAGATACAGATTTCTTACATCCTCGCCACCACCCTGGTCATACCCAAGTGGATACCCCCTGAACAGGGCTTCGACATACTCGACATTTGCCGAGTCTGCAATGCGGGAAATATGTAATTCAGATGCCTCGCCATGAAGATTATTGCCATCCACATATATGCCTTTATACCCGAGCTCAGCGGCAATCTCTATTGTGTCTTCAGCTATCCCTCCCCTGCCAATACAAAACACGATTTGAGAAGAAGAAAATACGTCTTGAATTGATGGATGCTCTACTGTCCCAACCATTTCTCTTGCTGGGACAACGGTTGATTCGGAACGCCCAAAACCACTCCAGTGGACGACATGCCCTGCCGCAATCATGCTTGAGGCAATGGTTCTTCCCATTGCGCCCATAGATACTATGCCGACTTGTCGCATTGGTTAGCTCTTTATATTCAGCGGGTTGACGTAACCCTTTTCACCCTCAAGATTCCTGACCAATACATCGATACGATTTATATTTTCAGCAGAATCGGGATGCTGTAGGGATGAGTAATTTCTATATTTTTCATAGTCATCAAAAACTGTATCTATCCAGTGTGGCATGCACCAGGTCTGAACATCGCCGGGCTCTAAAACCTCAATTCGCGAATTAACATCTGGACTTCCCTGGGAAAAGAATTCGAGGTAGGCATATCTCGTGCCGCCGGTGACAGTGTTTACCCCATGCGAAGCAACGTAATTTGTAGGGAAAATTACGATGTCTCCCCGCTTTGCCTTGTGTGATATTCCCAAATATGGGAAATACAGTTCTCCACCGCTGTAATTGGTGCCATCCAGCTCCTCTGTGGTTTCAACACAGTCATTGATGTAGAGGAGTACGGCAACTGTTTGGCGAGCACCAACCTGACCGTATGGGATATACCGCTCCCCTCCAGTGGCTCTGTAGTTCGTGTCGTTGTCGTTGTGAAGACCAAGATACTTGCCCTTGTCGTACCTCAGTACGTGTCCCCGGTTTCTCCACCATATGGTTCCAACCACAAGAGGGAACAGGTCGATGTATTTCATTAACGACTTGTAGATTGAGTCTTCCCATGAGCGAAAAATATCGACAACATTCTGCTCGGTAGAGTCTTGTACCGGCTCAAGAACTCTGACTGGAACTGCCTCTACTTGGTCTATTGAGAATTTGTTGCCGTCTTCGTTTTTTGCATAGACAACACCGTTTACATCAATGTCGTATTTCCATCTTTGCTGGTGGGCGGCTAATGCATTCTTGTCAATCCAGGACGACATGAGAGGTAGGTCGACATTTACGGCGTCGTGGAAAACAACAACCCCTCCGCCGAGGTCGGTAAACTTGAGGTTGAATATTTCCTCAAGGACCTCATCGGTCATTTCTGGAGTATCTACTTCATATCGTTTCAATTTGATTCACCTCTTGCGCAATGTGTGTTTCGCCGTACTGCGTTACACATCTATTCTGGAACACGGGATTGGCTCCCAGTTCCAAGTCTGGCGTTGGGTGTGACCAAATTGAGTACTCTGATTTGCAATAGCGCTCGTAGTCATCATAGATGTCATCGAACCAAACTGGCTCACACCATTGATAGCTTGAATCTTTTTCTTTAATTCTGATATTTGCCTGAGCGTCGGTTCCACCTTGGCCAAAGAATGATAGGTAGGCATACCTAACACCACCCTCCATTTTGGTCACTCCATGGGCACAAATGTAGTTTGTTGGGAACATGATTATGTCCCCCTTTTGTGGCTTGTAGTCGATTCCAAGATAAGCAAACTTTAGGTGCCCGCCGGCAAAATTCGTTCCGTCCAATTCTTCTTTGGTGTCAACACAATCATTGAAATATGCAAGAGCACCTGCGGTTTGCCTGAGAGCAACCTGCCCTCTGGGCATGTATCTGACGCCCTGGGTGACCTTATAGTTTGTGTCGTTGTCCTGGTGCCAGCCCAGGATGCCGCCTCCCTCGTATCTGAGCACATGCCCCCTGGTTCTCCACCATAGGCTCCCGACTATGAGCGGGAACATGTCTGTATATCTGATTAGGCACTTATAAATGGCGTTTTCAAGCTCCGTAAAGTACGCCCTGGTATATTCATCGGTTTCGTCATTAACGGGCTCCAGAAGCCTCACAGGCGCGTCTGGGACGTCTTCTAGGCGATACCTGAAGCCGTCTTCGTTTATGCCGTATTCGACCCCATCTTCGCCAGTCACATACTCCCATCTCGACTCATGTGCCTTGGCCGCGCATTCGTCAATATGTTGCAAGATTCTTTCGTCAACAATAAATGCGTTCTTGAATACAACAATCCCGTTTCCAAGGTCCTCCACTACGAGTTGCGATATTTCCAAGAGTTCCTTGTCGCCAATTATCGGTGTTGACGGCATTCCCATAATCAACCGACCAAAAAGGAAACTGCTTCCATGACCGTCCATGAAGAACCAGCAGCAAGTGGTTTTGTTGCAAGTGGCAGGTCAGCCCAGTTAAATCTTCCGACTTGTTGCCCGTCTCGACTTACTAGAAACTTTTCATAGTTATGGGGGATTCGCATTATTGCTTGTCCTGCAAGATTTTGCCCAACAGCGGCATTGTGTGAACCATCAGCTTTGTTGTCGTCAAAGGAACGAACTAGGTCGCCTTTAACAAAGCTCCAAATTTTGTGTTCGTTTGGTCCGTTAACCTCTATCTTCTCGGTGATTGGAAAAGAAACAAACGGGTAGGCCTCGGAAACAAACTGCGAAATTTGCTCATTTGGAGATGGCTCCATTTCCCCAAATTGGTTACACGGAAACGCAACCACACTAAATCCCTTATCGGCAAACTTTTCATGAAGTTGCTGCAACTCCCATAGCTGCCGAGATGCCCGAGCGTACGACCAAACTGGACTACATTTTGGCGAGTATCCAGCCTTGGATACAATGTTCACAAACAGGCAGACTTTCCCGCGGACTAAGTCCATCACATTGTGTGAACCGTCGACAGATGTGATTGGGATATCAAAAACAGAACGATGACTCATATTTTCACCCCCTGAAGAGCTATAACCGCATATTCGCCAATTTTTGCAGTTCCGCTAAGTGATTTACCCGAGGACTGAAAATCCATTACAAAATCCACGCTCATCGGTATTTCCGTCCGTCCGGAAATGCTCACAACAATCAAATCGTCTTGTTTGGTTATTTGCGCACCGCTGAAAGCAACAGACCCCCGGTCATGCGAAATGGCACCAGAGCCAGCGCCATATAGGCGCAGGTTGTAGGTTTCTTTGCCAAGGGGCGATGTGGCTGTTATGAACCAAATTCCAATTAAATCCATAAACGGATACTAGCACTCCGTCCGCTTGTCATAAATCCCATATTGGGGCTTAGCGGAAGGACGTATTGCTATTCTGGCGCTTGTTCAGATGCCGCTTTTTGAGCAAGATAATTTCTGTATTGTCCGTCAAAAACACGGTAATACATTCCGGCGTTTTGATATGCGGTCAGTCGCACGCTGTAGGGCTGCGAATTCATATCCTCAATCAACGCCTCTGACCAGCCCTGGGCAGCGGCAATCATCCCATTCGCTATGTGAACTTTTAGCTCCGGAATAAATGTGTCATGTGCTTCCGCTATTTCAATCAGTTCTGGAACTTCCTGAAGAGTGAGTATTGCATCTTCAGTCTTAATTAGCGGACCGTTTGCTGTTGCAATGATTTCAAATGACATGGTTTACCACTTTCCCAAAGGGCATGAAGCCGATTTGATTGTTGTTTTTATTTTCATAAAACACTTGCATTCTTTGCACTGCATTGTGGGCTTAAACAGCCGAGGGCAAGCGCGACAAATTTCAAGGCGTTTTGCCGCATAGGAGAGAACATTGTTGCCGTCTGTCATGGGACTTGAGTATACACAAAATTGTCCACAGACGATGACTGCGCAACCGATGCCTGAGCTATCGCGACACCGTGCTTTTTCCCTCTATTTGCGCCTGTTGCGGTGACATTCGCTGATATCGTCCCACCTGCAGAACCGGGGGCACTAAGCGATATGGATTCTCCATTCGTAGTTATCGTGATTGATGTTGGTCTTGTTGGGTAGCTAGCAGCGTCATTAGCTCCGACCGTCTGGGAATAGGAAACCGAGGGTGTAGAGACTGTTGTCACAACCCCATTTTCCGACTTGCGAATTGGGGCGCTCATTACATATGTCCATGTTCGTGTTTCTGGATAATTTACGGTTTGCGTTTCATATTGAGGAACCGGACCGGCATTTGCGCACTGACCCGGGCATCCGCCGTCGTTTACTCCATTTGCCAAGCAGCAGTTACAAATTACTTCAGCTGTGCACGATGGCGGGGTTGCTGGTTGTGTAACCACATATGAACAGCAGCAGGTGCTTCCGC